>Ga0080003_1000175_pt1 | contig 46389 bp, 51 predicted proteins | sample JossMetagenome_FD_69206 | JGI IMG/M metagenome (GOLD analysis project Ga0080003, IMG submission 69206) | Hot spring microbial communities from Joseph's Coat, Yellowstone National Park, USA - JC2_E (SPADES assembly) (version 2) | ecosystem: Environmental > Aquatic > Thermal springs > Hot (42-90C)... | reverse complement strand
GTTATACCTGGCGTATTGCTCCTCATAGCCCACGGGAGGATAGAGGATCTCCCAAGCCCTCAGGCCTGATCCCTTAGGTCAAAGTTTTTTTGCACTAGGTGACCCTAGGTCTGAGGCCTTACGCCTTAACTAGGATAGCAACATTAATAGCAACACTAGGTCAGGCACGTCCTACTAGATTGAGGAGCGACCTTCGGCTGCCAGGCTAGGGTTTGACCACAGGCCGATCGCTACAGGCAGTTATCTCTAGGCTCTCTTGGAGCAAAAGCGTTAGTAGTTTTACTGGCTTAACTTTAGTTGAGCCGGCTTGACTGTGAAGGTAGAGGTCGGGAAGAAGGGCTACATAATAATTCCTAAGAGCATAAGGGAGCTGGTCGGGATAAAGGAAGGGGACGTGCTGACCTTAACAGTTGAGAACGGGAGGATAGTGCTGGAGCCTGAGAGGAGGGCCAGCCTGTCCGAGGTGGCTAAGAGGCTCAGGGAGCACAAGGAGAGCGTGAGAAAGTACGCTAAGGAGGCCAGGCTGGACGACCTCGTGGGCGTGAGCCTGGAGGAGGAGTTCAAGTGATATTCGTGGACGCTAACTTCCTAATCTACCTGAACCTCGGCGTGAAGGAGGTCGAGGACCACTACCTGAAGCTCCTGTCAGAGGAGTGTTTACCCGTGGCGTAACCTTTCCTTACTTTTAATTACTTCTAGCTCCGCCACGGGGCACCCCTCTTAAGGGGTCATACACCGTCACCCTTAAGTCATTGGGGCTGGTCGAGGGGAGCACCACCACTCTTCCAACCACCTTTCTCACCAAGGTCTGGCCCTTGAATACCTTCGAGGAACCACCAGCTACGGCCCCCATTAATTACGCTCAAGTCATTATAAGCGCCACGACGTATAACAACGCACGCGTTCTAGCCTTGAGGCCTGGCGAGCTGGTGGAACGGGCACTTGGAGGCATCCATCACGGGCCCAATAATGTGGTCCGTAGGCTGTGTTGTTGAGTTAGAGCAAGCCGTTAATGATCTCTACACAACATTCACGAGCGCCGTCGCCACTTTAGCTGTTAGTATAGCCCTTAGCACTATTTTGGGCATTGGGTTAGGCCCTGAGCTGAGCACGGCGATCGGCCTGAAGGCTTCACGATTGTTAGAATTATTGAGTCTCTGTGGAATATTACAAGGAGTACATTATTGTCTAGCGTACACAACCCTGTCTCAGGCTCTGGTTTAAAAGTGCTCGACTCCATTAATTGATACTGTGAGTGGCGACTGCTTCATCTACGGCTCTAAGCACGAGCAAATGCCTAGGAGGGATGTTGTTGAGCGTGTACTCGGCGTTGTTGATTACGTCCTCCTCGAAGGCCTCGATGTAAGTAACTGGAGGGAGTTGATCAAGAGGGATTGGAGAACAGCGATTGTGGCTGTTAATTTATTGATCTATCAAGCACTTTACCGCCTTCCAATTATGATTGCAAGTCTCTACTATAGGTTAAGGCACGGCATCAATTTCAGAGGCGACATGAGGTATGTAGCCGAGCTAGCTAGGAGGGCGGATAAACGTGTCGAGACTGTTGACGAGGACTTGCTCAGTATTTACGAGAAGAACAGGAAGGTCTTCAGTCCGCGTTTGGTCTTGAACGACCTGATTATCCTGCTTGGTTTGGTGTCTGTTCTCTCGGTTGTTGCTGCCGTTAGGTTCCTGACTGGGCATTACGCGCGAGCTACCATATGGCTCATCTTAACATTTATAGTTGCAATAATCTTCTTAGCAGGCCCTGTAGTCCTCACCAAACCATTCATCGACGCTACAAAGACCATAAGGGATGCAAAACTCGTCAACAGGGTGCAGGAGCTCGTCAGCCAGGGGCACAAGGTCCTGGTGGTTAGGGGCGAGGAGCACGTTGATTACATAGTCAGTGAATTAAGGAGGCGTGGCGTTGAATGCGAGGTTTTGAATCAAGCCTCACCTCACAGGCCCTCCACCGCTCTCATATGATTTGATGCATTTACTCAGCACATCGCCTAGGCTCATCTTGACCCTGGTTCCATGAGCATTCTCTGAGGCCACCCTGCTCTCGAGCGTGAAGTCTTGGTTTGCCTTGACCTTGCATATTTGTGGGAATTGTTGGTGCTGTGGGTTCCTGGCTAGGTAGTTGTTGTAGTCTAGGCATAGGTACGACGTGTATGGTAACCAAGCTCCGAGTTGAGCCGTTGGTGTTGGTACCACAATGAGCGCTGGGTCGCTTGTTTTGTTTATTATTGGGTATACGTGGAATAAAACCAGCGACTCCTCACCAACAATGTCCACACTAACCACGTAATTCCAAGCCCAAACACCTGGTGAGTTGTGGACCCTCTTGCCACTATTGTCATAAATAGCCAACCAACCCCTAGAGTTCCTCGCAACAAACCTCTCACCAACACCAAGCCTCCAGTGATAGGCGACCTCAAACCTAACACTACACTGAAGTGCCTTAGTCGATATTGATGAAAACGGTGGTGAGGCGTCGATCATGTTGCCAGTTATGCCGATGCACTTAAAGCTTGGCTTAGACACAGTACTAATGATGTAACCGGCTAAGCCACCAACAATACCACCCGCAACGGCACTGGCGATGCTGGGCCAACTCATTGGGGCGTTAACCCAATTGAGGCATTAATCCAAGCCTTAAATAAATACCTCATGATTAATGACTATGGCGGAGAGGAGGAAGCTACCTCTGCGTGGTTTACCGCATGGGCTCGTGATTATGACCTTGATTGGAGCTATCGCTATAGTTGCTATAATCCTATCGCTACTTAACAAAGACAATACCGCAGAATTACTACACACTACTCGGGTAGTCTCCAAGAGGATATGGCAACTTGTTTGCCACTATCTCATCAAACTTAACTCCTCTAGCTAGCAGCGTGTAGCTCGAAGACCCAGGCTAACCTCCGTAAAGGCCTGTAATCACAAAGACCTTGCCCATGTTCAGGTTCTGTACCACGTTGTCCCTGCTGCCATAGAAGACAGCGACGTGAGCGTAGCCGCTACTGCCTCTCCCCGTAGCCGGCTGAGTTGGGCCTGATCCTTCTTGCCAGATATATGAAGCCCAGCTGTGTTCTTTCCCACTCATCTACGTCGCCTACGTCAGCCTCTGGGTTCCACATGGCGTGTCCGTAGTCAGGCCGTCCCTACGGCGTTTGCTCCAAGGCCTTGTCCAGCTATTTCAAAGGTGGAGATAGGGTAGTATATCCCGGGCGGATGTCCTGTCCTTCCTGTAGTGACGCCGCTTCCTTGGACAGCATCTGCGGTCACAGCGTAACCTGCTGCCCCTCTTCAACTATGCCGCGGGCAAAGGCCCCAAGGGCTACCGCCCTATACAGCGCTATCATCTGAGGTATCAGGAAAGCCCAAGGAGTGTTCCTAGAAGGGTCGCCTAACGCCTTACAGGGCTCTTCCCTGGCGGCTGTAAACTCCCCGGTTAACAAAGAGCCATGGAACGAAGGGTAAAGGGCTCCTACCTGTGGCCGAGCTTTAACCTAAGTAAGGAGACCGACACGTCGTCGTCCTGCGTTAACTCCCCGGTTAACGCTCACTCCAGCTCCTCCGTCCTGAGCCTGCTCGTCACCCTGACCCCGGAGGTCCTCACAACGCCATGGATCGCCAGCATAACTGCAAGGTTAACGGCGAGCCCGAGGAAGCCGGCGTAGACGTCGTACATCCAGGGCAGCAGGGACGACGAGAAGCGCACCGTGAACAGGCCGTAGGTGGTCACGGCCGTGCCGGCAGCCCAGCCGACGGCCACGCTGTACTTGTCAAGGCTGTACCAATACATGGAGATTATGATGGCCGGCAGCGTCTGCAGCAGCCAGGCGTAGGCGAAGGTCAGCAGGTAGAATATCAGGCCACTGGCCGCCGGCGTCAGGGCGAAGGCGAGGGAGGCAGCTATAAGGATGAACACTGAGACCCTGCCCCAGAGGACCTGCTGCGGCTCGCTGGCCCCCCTGTTTATGAACTGGAGGTAGATGTTCCTGGTGACCAGGTTGGCCGCGCCCAGGCTCTGCAGGGCCGCTGGGACCATGCTGCCTATTACTATCCCCGCGAACGCCAGGGCTGTGAATGTGCTGTTAAAGTAGGCGTAGAGGACCGACGGGAAGGCCAGGCTTGAGACCTTGCTGGGCACGAGGCCCTTGGCGAGGGCCACGAGGCCCATTATTGCTAGGAAAACTAGCCAGACCTGATAGAGGGGCAGGAAGACGGAGTTCCTCCTTATGACGTCCTCGCTCCTGGAGCTCAGCAGCCCGGTGAGCAGGTTGGGGAAGAGGAGCCACGATATGCCGCTGGCAAGGGCCAGGGTCATGTAGCCCACCATCAGGTTGCCCGATATGAGGTAGTGGGAGGGGCCAACCTCGGCGAAGATGGGGCCGAAGCCGCTGAACTTAACGCCCAGGTACACCACGACCGTGATTATGACTGCCCAGAGTATGGCGTCCTTGACCAGCGAGGCCAGGGCCGGCCCCCTGAGGCCGCTGACGGCCACGAAGGCCGCCACCAGCAGGTAGGCTATTATGAAGCTCGGCAGCACCGGGAACCCCATGGCTTCAAGAACGTACCTTATGCCCACCACCTGGAGCGCTATGTAGGGGAGCATGGCAATTATGCCCGTCAGGGATATGAGCAGGGAGAGGACCTCGCTGTCGAACCTGTCCCTGACGTAGTCCCCAGCAGTTATGTAGCCGCGGCGCCTGGAGATCCTGTAGAGCTTCGTGGCGACTATGTAGAGGAACGGGTAGGAGATGGAGCCGTAGGCCACAGCGTAGAGTATGAAGCCGCCGGTGGAGAAGGCGGCCCCAGGTATTGATATCAGCGAGTAGGCCGTGTATATGTCGGCCCCCATCAGGAACCAGACTATGAAGGCGCCGAACCTCCTGCCGCCTATGCCCCACTCCGATATCCTGCTGAGGTCTGCTGCCCTCCACCTGCTGCCCAGGAACGCCACTACTACGGTGAGGCCCACGACGACAAAGAAGAGGGCGTAGTCGACGGGCCTGAACATCAGCTCCCACCCCTCCTGTCTATGAGCCTGTAGACCACGTACGTCAGGGCGGGCTGGATGAAGACCCAGGCCGTGAGGTACCACCAGGCGAAGGGCCAGCCGCCGAGCTCAGGCTGCGGCCTGTTGTAGAGCGGGGCTGCGAGGACTATGAAGGCCCAGGGAACCACTATCAGGAGGAGCACCTTCGCGAGGTCCCTTCCCCTGAGTCCCATGATTAAGCCCCTCTTCAGGGGACCCTACACAGTTGTTCTAACTAATAAATTAAACTGCTCTTAGAAAGTTGAGGGAACTTTTAAATATTTATTGGGTGTGCGAGTCAGGCCGGCGGATGACGTGAGGGCTGAGGAGCTGGCCCAGCTGACCTCGGAGCTCGTGAGGGCAAAGGGCGTCAACCCGCCCGGCGACGTGACCGAGGTGGCGGGCGTGATAAGGGAGTGGCTCAGCGAGCGCGGCTTCAGCCCGGAGGTCAAGGAGTACGAGAGGGGGAAGCCGAACGTGATAGCCAGGGCGGGGAGCGGGAGGCCAACTCTGATACTCAACGGGCACACGGACGTCGTGCCCCCTGGCGACGAGTCCAGGTGGAGGTACCCGCCGTTCTCAGGCAAGGTGGTCGACGGCAGGGTGTTCGGCAGGGGGGCGGCGGACATGAAGGGTGGCCTGGCCGTGCTCATGGCTGTCTTCGCCGAGCTCGGGCCAGCGGTCGAGAGGGAGGGCTCGGGCTCCCTCGTGCTCGCGGCCACGGCTGACGAGGAGGTTGGAGGGGGAGCCGGCGTCAAGGCACTCGTAGAGGACGGCGCCCTGGCTGGGGACGCGGCCATAGTCGCTGAGCCCACGAGTGTCGACACTATATGCATAGGCGAGAAGGGCCTCTGCCAGGTCAGGCTCGTCGCCAGGGGGGTGCCGGCCCACGGGAGCCTGCCGCTGCTCGGCGACAACGCAATACTTAAGCTTATCAGGGCCGTGGGGAGGGCCCAGGAGGTCGTTGAGGAGCTCAACAGGGACCTGAGGCCGCCCGATGAGCTCAGGGACGCGCTGAGGGACTCCGCCAGGGCCTACATGGAGGGGGCCAGGGCGCCGGGGCTCGGCGAGGAGGACTTCACCAGGGCCGTGGGCTCCATATCGTTCAACCCGGGCGTGATAAGGGGAGGGTCCAAGATAAACGTGGTGCCAGACCTTGCGGAGCTGGAGCTTGACATGAGGCTGCCCCCAGGCTCCTCGCCAGGCCAAGTCATAGGGAGGCTGAGGGAGGCCCTCAGTGGGCTGGCAGAGGTTGAGGCAATAGACACCAGCGAGCCAAACTACACGCCGCCCGGCGAGGCAATAGTTAGGCTCGTGGGCGAGGGGGTGGAGGCCCTGGGCGCCAGGCCGAGGCACATAATAATGACTGGGGCCACGGACGGGAGGCACCTCAGGGCCAGGGGGGTACCCACGGTGATCTACGGGCCGGGGAGGCTGACTGTGGCCCACTCCTACAACGAGTACGTTGAGGTTAGCGACCTGGCCAACACCTATGCCGTGATAAGGGGCGCCGCAACCAGGTACCTCGGGCTCAGGCTGGCCCCCTAGGCGAGGAGGGACGAGAGTGGCACCGGCATCGCTATCCTCTTGGCTATGGTTATGTGCCTCGTCGACCTCGGCGGCAGCAGCTCCCCGCTTTCGGCGGCGCTGAGCACGAGCTCCCTTGTGGGCCTAGGCGGCACGACTATGAGGCCCCTGAGGGCCCCTGGGCTCGCCGAGACCCTCCTGAGCTCAAAGCCGTCGGCCTCGAACTCCCTCACGTCATAGTACGACTTAAGGCCCTCAAGCCTTACAACGACGCTGCCGTCTTGCCTTCCCCTCACGCTCACGGGGGCAAGCCTCTTTATTGCGGAGAGCGCCTCGTCGCTCAGCTCGTACTCCCTGGCCCACCCTGCCACCTCAACCTGGGAGTAGTCAACCGCTATAACGGGCGCAAGGGAGGCGCCCAGCCTTCTCAGGGCCTCCAGCCTGTGGGCGCCGTCTATCAGCATCATGGTTGCGGCGTCAACTATGAGGGGCCTGTGGACCACCCTCCCCCTCGCAATGCCTTCCATTACCTCCTTGACGTGGCCCTCGAGGAAGAGCTCGTGGGGCCTTATCGAGGCTACCTCGACGAGGCCTATGTACGCCCTAAGCGGGGCAAAGGCTCATCCGCTCCACCGCCCCTGCCTCATGACAGCAGGGAAAAAAGCTTTGATATTGCATGGACGCCGATAGAAGCCCTTAAAAACCCTGCCCGGCCAGCTGACCTTGGCCCCTTCCCGCATAGCGGGAGGGGTCGCGTAGCAGAAGGGAGTGTGCAAGGTGTCTGGAGGTAACGAGTCCCCTCGCAAGGTTTCTAACCTTCGCGAGGGAGAGGACAACGTGGACATAAAGGTCCGTGTTATAAGTGCTGAGCCGCCCAAGACAATACACACGCAGCGCGGCGACAGGACAATAAGCGAGGCCATAGTAGGCGACGAGACAGGCAGGGTGAAGCTGACGGCGTGGGGCCAGCAGGCCGGCAAGCTGCAGGAGGGAGACGCCGTTGAGCTCAAGGGCGCCTGGACCACAAGCTTCAGGGGCCAGGTGCAGCTCAACATAGGCGGCAGAGGGACGATACAGAAGATAGACGACGGCGAGGTGCCTAAGGCGGAGGAGATACCGGAGAGCACGCCCAAGGCCTCCTCCGACTACAGGCCCCCTAGGAGGGGAGGTGGGAGGAGGTTCGGCCGCCGCAGCTTCGGCGGGGGCGGGAGGTCCTACGGAGGCGGTGGCGGCGGGGAGGAGGGCGAAGAGGAGAGCGAGGGCGGAGGGGAAGAGGAGGAGTTCTAAGCTCAAACTTAACGTAACTTAGCTTTTTTACTTCCTACCCTTTTCCACACTCGTGGGAAAAGCCTTGACGTTAAGTGGCCTTGTTGGAAACACGTTCCTTGAGAAGGGGAGCCCTGCGACAGTCCTCTACGTGGCGGAGCCCGGAGTTGTCTATGTCGTGGACCCAGGCCAGGGCGAGGACAGGCCCAGGGCGCTGAGGAGGGACCTGGAGAGGCTCTCCGCGAGGAAAGTGATGGTCCTTGTCACCCACTACCACAGCGACCACCTGCAGGCCCTGGGGGACCTAACAGTTGACGAGGTGGCAATGAGCAAGGCCGACGCCCCAGTTGCTAGGAACCCTGAGCTCAGGGTCGTGATGACCTTCGGCTACCCCGTTAACCCCGAGGACAGCCTCCTGGCGTTCCACGGCCCTCCCATAAGGGTTGACGTGGAGGTTGAGGGGGACAGCTACGGTCCCCTTAAGCTGGTCAGGCTGCCGGGCCACACGGACGGCCAGCTGGGGGTCATAACGCCCGACGGCGTCCTCTACGCGGCGGACTCTATTTTCGGGGACAGGGTGCTTGAGAAGTACGGCGTGCCCTACCACAGGATGCCGTGCGCCGCAGAGGCAAGCCTTAAGACTGTAGAGGGCCTTGAGGGCAGGGCTGAGATCATCGTTCCATCGCACGGCCCCGTGCTCAAGGCCTCGGAGGCCGGGCCCATGATAGAGGCCAACATTAGGAGGATCGAGGAGGCGGGCGAGGTGGTCGCCGAGGCGGCCTCAAGGGGCTCCTCCCTCAGCGACATAGTCTCAGCCCTTCTCAACAGGTTCAAGTACTCCCAGCTGGCGCCTGACGTTGTTATGTTGCTTGAGGCCACAGTAAAGGGCTACATAAGGTGCATGAGGGACGAGGGGTCCCTTGACGTTGAGGTTGGCCCCTCAGGCCTCGTCTTCAGGTCTAGGCGGGCAGCCTCACCCTGAAGGCCGCCACCCTGACGCTCCCGGCGGGCCCCTCAGGCTCCTTCAAGCCCTCTACCTCGGCCTGAAGGCCCTTGGACTCCATTATGTACTTCAGGTCCTCTATCCAGTCGTAGAGGCCGCACGTCTCGCAGTAGGTGCCATCAAACTTTATGTAATAGACGTCGCCCCTCCTAGTCACAATCCTTGCGACCGCCTCAGGTGCCCTGTACCTGTTGTACTCCCTTATGGACTCCCTTACCGCCTCCTTCGCCTCCATCTTAACACCTCGGCCTGAGGCCCTCCAGGGCCCTCCTGGCCGCGGAGGCCGGGTCAGCCGCCTTAGTTATAGCTGAGCCTATAATTATAATGTCAGCCCCGGCCTCCGCGACGCCGGCCACGTCCTCAGGCTTTATGCCCCCAGCCACGGCAACTGGTCCCCTGAAGAGCTCCTTGGCCCTCCTGACCACGTCCTTCGCCTGGGCGGCCGTTATGCCCAGGGCCCTCTGGACGTCTATGCCTATGTGTATCAGCGCCACGTGGGCCCCGGCCCTCCTGGCCTTCTCAACCCAGGGGCCGAGGTCCGTGAAGCCCATGAGGTCTGCGTACACGTCCCTCCCAGCGGCCTCGGCCTCCCTGACGGCCTCCCTTATCGTCTCCTCGCTGCTCGCGGCGAGGACGCTCATGGCGTCGGCCCCGTGCTCGAACGCCAGCCTCGCCTCAAGCCCCCCCACGTCCATGGTCTTGGTGTCAGCCATCACGAGGTGGCGGCCGGGTATTGACCTGAGCACGTCTACGGCCTTCATGCCCTCAGCCTTTATCAGCGGCGTGCCGGCCTCAAGTATAACGGCGGGCCCAAGGGCCGTGAGCGAGCCCACCCTCACGGCGTCCCTCAGGTCTGTGAAGTCAAGGGCCACCTGGAGCAGGCGGCCGCACTCGCCGATCCTCTCAACGAGGCTTCCCATAGAGCTAGCCCAAGCTGCTAAGGCTGCCTAGTAATAATAGTGTTACGGCTGACGCCCGCCCTTATAGTGGATGAGGCCCCGCCCCTTGCACGTAGAATTTAAGGTATTACCGCGCCTTAACAGGGAGGAGGCCGGGGCCCGGTTGCTGATAGCCCACATGTCAGACGTCCACCTGGGCGCCAGGAAGTACGGCGAGAGGGCAATATATGACGACGTCTTCAGGGCCTTCGAGGAGTCCCTGGAGGCCGTGGCGAGGGAGCACGCGGAGGCCCTAGTGCTCGCCGGCGACGTCTTCGACTCGCCTCACCCGGACAACAACACGCTTGTCACAGCGGTCAGGATGCTCAAGTCGTTCACCTCGAGGGGAATTAAGGTGGTCGCGGCGCACGGCGAGCACGACACGCCGGGCAGGAGGGAGGCGAGCGCCCTCTCAATAATGTCCGAGGCCATAGAGGGCTTCGCTGCACCGAGCCTGCTGGGGGCAAACGTCAGCCAGCCCCAGCAGGTGGTCGACATCATGACGGTTAGGCTGGGGGGCGCCGCCTTCCTGGTCTACCCCTTCTTCAAGGTCAGCGTTGAGGAGAGGAGGAAGCACTACAGCGACCTGAGGCCCTTCTACGACGCGGCAGCAAGGAGGCTCAGGGGCGACGGGATTAAGGCCGTCTTCGTGGCCCACATACCGGTTGACCCCGTATTCAGGTTCCCCTCCGAGACCGTTACCTCCGTCAACTCGTTCCCAAGGGTGAACTACGTTGCCCTGGGGCACATACACTCGAGGACCATAGGCAAGGTTGAGCTTGTAGACGGCGCCCTCTGGTACGCCTACCCGGGCTCCATCTACCCGCTGGACCTCGAGGAGGCGAGGCTGAGCCACAGGAGGGGGCCCCTCCTCATTGACCTATCGGGAGACGAGGCGTCCGTGCAGGAGGTGCCCGTGCAGGTCAGGGAGCACTTCGTCGTGCCTGTCACCGTGAAGGAGCCCAACTCGGCCTACTACGACATGAAGGCGGCCCTCAGCAAGGTGAGTGGCCAGGGGGGAGGGCCTGAGCCCCTGGTTCACCTTGAGGTCACAGCTATGCCGGGCGTGCCCACGAGGCTCATCGCGGCTGAGGCCAGCAGGCTCAGCAGGGAGCTTAACATGATAGTAATACCCCACGTCAGGAGGGCCGAGGAGGAAGAGGGGGAGGCCAGGGAGCTCAGGCGCGAGGAGGGGGGAATTGACGTAGTGAAGCTGATGCAGGAGATAGTTGAGAACGACGAGTTCACGGCCAGGGCAGTCCTTGAGCTTGCGGCCGCGGCCGCTGAGGGCGACGAGGAGTCCGTGGACTCGACCCTTGAGAAGCTGGCCTCGTGGCAGAGGTCCCTTGACATACTTAGGAGGCTGAGCTCGCAGTGACGCTGACCATAAGCAGGCTGACGCTTAGGAACTTCCTGAGCCACAGGGGCACCACAGTAGAGCTGCCAAGGGGCAGCATAGCCATAGTCGGGGAGAACGGCGCCGGGAAGTCAAGCATGTTTGAGGCGATCTACTTCGCCCTGACGACCTCGGGCTGGAGGGGCAAGCTCGCTAACCTGGTGAGCGTGGGCTCCAGCTCAGCCATGGTTGAGCTCACGCTCAGGGACGACTCCGGCCAGGAGGCTGTCGCAGCTGCCACAGTTGAGAGGCGCAGGGACTCGGCCACCTCGTCGTACAGGCTCAAGGTGAACGGGAAGCTCGTGGCCAGCGCTGCCTCGGCCTACAGGGAGGAGGTGGCCAAGCTTCTGGGCCTCGCGGGCGTGAGCGACTACAGGGGCTTCATAGAGTCGGCCGTTATAATAAGGCAGGGGGGACTTGAGGAGATAGCCTCAGTCCTTGCCCGCGAGGACAGCAGGAGGCTCAGGGAGCTGGTGGAGACCGCCATAGGCATCCCTCAGCTCAGGGCGGCGGTTGACAACATAAGGTCGCACTCCATAAGGGCCGTGAGGGGCGACGGGAGCGTCATAGCCTCCTTTGAGGTAGGGCCAAGGAGGAGGAACGACCTGGCCCTCACGCTGCAGGGCGTGAGGAAGCAGAGGCAGGACAGGCTTGCGGAGCTGAGGGACGCCGAGGCAAGGGCCAAGGAGCTTGAGGCGCAGCTGAGGGAGGCCGAGGCCCAGGTCAAGGGCCTTGAGGCCGAGGTCGACAGCCTCTGCGGCCCCGTGGGGGCGCTGCCGGAGCTTGAGGCGCAGCTGAGGGAGGTGGAGGGGCAGCTGAGCTCAAGGGCCTCGGAGCTGAAGGAGCTTGAGGAGGGCGAGAGGGAGCTCGAGTCCAGGATTGCAAGGGCTGAGGACGCTAAGGCCGTTGCCTCGCTTGAGCCCAAGGTGAGGGAGGTCGACGCGCTGAACTCCCAGCTGGCCTCGCTCTACGGCGAGCTGGCATCGCTGAGGCCGGCCGTTGAGGCCCTTGACGACCTTAAGCAGCACGAGGGCGACTACAGGCGCTACCTTGACCTGACGTCAGAGCTCGACGAGCTTAAGAGGAAGGAGGTTGAGCTGACAGCAGCTATCAGGGGCGCCGAGTCAGCGGAGGCCCAGGCCCGCTCGCTCATGGAGCAGGCGAAGGCCGTCGCGAGGAGGCTCGGCTCTGCCCTCGGCCTCAGCCTTGAGCCTACGCAGGAGTCCCTGAGATCCGCCCAGGAGGCCGTTAACAGGCTGAGCGACGAGCTTGAGGGGCTCCGCAGGAGGGCCCAGGAGCTCCAGGGCAGGCTCGGCTCCATCAGGCAGGCCAGGGGGCAGCTTAATGACATAACGAGGGTCCTGGCCTCGGGCTCCGAGGCCAGGTGTCCGGTCTGCGGCAGCCCCCTGTCGCCTGGCAGGAGGGAGGAGCTGAGGAGGCATTACGAGGAGGAGGCTAAGAGGCTTAACGAGGAGGAGGAAGAAGTCAACAGGGAGCTTAAGGAGCTTGAGGCCAGGGCGACTGAGCTCGAGGGGGGGCTCAGGGGGGCCCAGACGGCCCTGGGACAGCTGGCCCAGCTTCTTGAGTCCCTCGCCAAGGTGCAGCGGCAGGACGTCAGCGGCCTCAGGGCGCAGCTGAAGGAGATCGTTGAAAGGGAGGAGGAGCTTAAGGAGGAGGCCAAGGGACTTGAGAGGGGCTACTCAGCCTACGTCTCGGCGGCCGACAGGCTCTCAAAGCTTAAGGTGAGGCCCGAGGAGGCTGAAGCAGTGAGGAGGCGCTTCTCAGAGCTCTCAGCCAAGCTTAAGGAGGCGACCGAGGCCAGGGACTCGGCCCTCAGGGAGCTCATCCAGGCGGTCAACGCGAAGAGCTACGACGAGGCCAGGAGGGCCGTTGAGGAGGCCGTCAGGACGGCCGCGGAGCTGCCGTCCCTTAAGGAGCAGCTCAGCATGGTGAGGTCAAGGATGGAGGCCGCGTCCTCTGAGGTTAAGTCGCTCGAGGCCAGGGCCTCTGAGGTTAGGGCGAGGCTTGATTCCCTGAGGTCGCAGGCCGCCAGGTGCGACGCCAGGAGGAGGGCGCTGCAGGAGGCCAGGGAGCGCCACACCAAGCTCGCCGCAGAGGCGGCCTCAGCAAAGTCAAGGGCTGAGCAGCTGAGGAAGGACGCGGACAGGGCCTATGAGGACGAGCAGGCGCTCTCCGCGGCGCTTGACAGGCTCGACGCGGCCCTGGGGGCCCTCAGCGCCATAGAGAGGCTCGAGAAGACCCTCTACAGGAGGGCGCTCGTCAGCCTTGAGAATGAGATGAACGACGTGTTCAGGGTCTTTGGCCTCGACTACGCCAGGGTGGAGGTCAGGGAGACCGAGGACGCGTTCTACTTCACCGTCGTGGACAGGGAGGGCAGGGAGAGGCCCATAGCCGGCCTGAGCGGGGGCGAGCAGATAGTGATAGCCCTGGCCTACGTGCTGGCACTCAACAGGGTGATGCACTCAAGCATAGGCTTCCTTCTCCTTGACGAGCCAACTGACATGCTTGACGACGAGAGGAGGAGGGCCCTCGTCGATGTCCTTGGTAGGCTGACCGAGGAGGGAGGGCTGCAGCAGCTCATAGTGATAACCCACCACACGGACCTAGTTGACAACGTCGACAAGGTGTGCACGGTGGAGAAGGGCCCCGACGGCTTCTCAAGGGTGAGGTGCGAGGAGGGATGAGCGTAGTAGCTTACGCGCTTGAGCTGAGGGACCTGATAAGGTCGCTGATAGACGTGAGGCCTGAGCCCTGCGAGTTCAACTGGCTCCCGCCGCCAGAGCCCAGGGGGCCCGTTGCCTACTCCGTTGAGGACGGCGGCCAGGGCGACAGGAAGCTCAGGACATACACCGTGTTTGCCCTGAAGGCCTGGGGGGCGGGCTTCGTTGACGGCGAGGCCCCGAGGAGCTTCCAGGAGGGCTTCGTTGGCGTTGTAGTGCCCCAGGGCCTTGAGCAGGGCCAGAGGATGAGGCGCTACAGGCAGGTCCTCGAGCTCGAGGTGGCCCTCAAAAGCATGGTGCCGGGGGGCCTCGCGCTCTTCGACGGCACGCCCCCCATGAGGTGGGGCAGGGTGGGCGCTAAGGCCACGTGGGAGGAGAGCCTTGAGGCCGCCGCCAAGCACATCATTAAGCACAGGGGTGCGCTTGAGGGCCTCACGAAGGGCACGTGCTCCGCGCCAGACGTAGACTGCCTGGCCGAGGTCCTTGAGGGGGCCACGAGGAGGCCCCTGAGCGCCAGGGCGCTTATGAGGCTCGCCAGGGAGGGGGCCCTTGGGATAGGCAACTCGCTCAGGGACTACTACCCGATACTTGCGCTTGAGAGCCTTGAGAGGCTCCTGCTCTTCAGGAGGGTCATAGAGGCCGCCTGGTCGAGGGGCTCAACCCCCGTCTTCGTAGTGAAGACCAGCAGGTCGACGAGCTTCTGCGGCGGCAGCCTCCCGGACGTCCACCTGGTTGAGGCCACCCTGAGGGCCAGGGGGAGCTTTGAGCCGGGCTACGCTGTGGCCAACGTCTACAACAGCGTCTACGACTACTTTGGCCTCAGCAAGAGGGAGCGCAGCATGTACCCAGACGTCGGCGGCCTCAGGGACTTCTACGAGAACAGGCTGGCGGTCGCCAGCGCCTTCGTGAGGCTCAGGGCAGGGGGCTTCATCTTCAAGGTCGAGGTGCTCTACGACCGCTCCGCGGGCGCCGGTGACCCAGCGGGGCTGCTCAGGGAAGTGGTCTCAAGGCTCTCCTCGCTGCCCTTAACCTCCGAGGGCTACCCGCTGCCGCTGGTGGTAGCAGACTCAAACTCAAGGGTCGCCAGGGCGGAGATGGAGGCGGCCATGAGGGCCCTGGGCCTCGACCTCACGCCCGAGAGCAGGAGCATGTTGAGGGTTTAGGGTGATATATGATGAGCGATTGCGCGTCAGGCAGGAGGCTCGGGTGGATAGTGGGGGAGAGCACGCCCAGGAGCAGCCAGGTTCTCTTCGCCGATGACAAGGACAGGCTGCCGCGCGTAGGCACTTACGTGCTCGCCGACTCGCCGGACGGCTGCCTCTTCGGCATACTTGAGTTCATATCGTCAGGCAACAAGCTGCTGTCAGAGGACGTCACGAGCCCTGAGTCCGTTGACGGCCTCGTGCAGCTCATAAGGCAGAGCCCGGGCGTCTCGCCCACGTACGTCAAGGGCACGGTGAGGTGGCTAAGCTACGAGGGCACGCTCACCGAGGGCGAGGTCTCCCTGCCCAAGGTCCCCCCGAGGCCAGGCACGGAGGTCTACGAGGCCCCCAAGGAGACGCTTGAGAAGGTGTTCAAGGGCGAGAGCAGGGAGGGGGGCTGGGTCAGGCTGGGCTCCCTGGTCAGCGACTCAGATATAACCTACGGCGTCAGCGTCAACAAGCTGACGAGGCACCTCGCGGTTCTGGCCGTCACGGGCGGCGGCAAGAGCAACACTGTCTGCGTGCTGGCCCGCAGCCTTGTCAAGGAGCTCAACGCCACCGTTGTCATATTCGACATGCACGGCGAGTATGGCGACCTGGGGCTCGAGGACAAGGCGAACTACATGAGGTCGCCGGCCATACAGCCCGCCATGTTGACCTTCGGCGAGCTGGTGGAGCTCACTGGGATGCCTGAGAACGCCACGAACCAGCTCAGGGTGCTCAGGCAGGCCTGGGAGGACGTCATGGAGGATTACCAGGCCGGCAAGGTGAGCCCCAACGAGATAATGGGGACCCTCCGCAAGACAGTTGAGCTCATGGGGGAGGGGAAGGGAGGGGACCCGGCCGTAGGGGTGCTCAACAGGCTCAGCGACCTTGAGGACTACTACGGTGACATACTTGACAGCGGCGTGCCTATGAGGCTCGAGGAGGTCATTAAGCCTAACATGCTCAACGTTTTCGACCTGAGCGAGCTCGACGAGCGCGGCGCTGACGCCGTAGTGAGCCACTACCTCAGGAGGCTGCTGCTTGAGAGGAAGAGGTGGAAGCGCAGCAACGGCAGTGAAGGCTACCCGACGCCGGTTATAGTAATCATAGAGGAGGCGCACGTGCTCATACCAGCCAGGGACTCCACCCTCACCAAGTACTGGGCCGCCAGGATAGCCAGGGAGGGGAGGAAGTTCGGCATAGGGCTTGTCATAGTGAGCCAGAGGCCTAGGAACGTGGACCCGGACGTGCTGAGCCAGACCAACAACAAGATAATACTGAAGATGGTGGAGCCGCAGGACATAAAGTACGTGCAGGAGGCCAGCGAGGAGCTGAGCGAAGACCTGGCCAACATGCTGCCGAGCCTCAACCCTGGCGAGGCGGTGGTCATAGGCAGCATGGTCAAGCTGCCCGCAGTCGTTAAGATCGACCTCTGCAAGTGCGGCGACAGGAGCTGCAAGAAGGGCGGAGGGGACCTGGACCTAGTCAAGGAGTGGGCGGCGAGGAAGCCCGGCGGGGGCTCAGGGGAGTGGCTCGGTGAGCTGACTTAATGGCTGAGATCTTCTCCTTCACCCCATGCAGGTGCCTAGTGCTGGCCCCCTGGGAGAGCCTCGAGGCTTCAAGGGCTGAGGGCGGCAGGGTCAGCGTCAACATCGGCCTTGACGAGGCCGAGGCCAGGAGGGACGACGACTCCGTAACTCTTGAGTGCTGCGGCGTCTCGGCCAAGGTTCCCCTTGAGGTCCTAAGGAGACACTCCTCCAGGAGGTCAGCCCTTGCTGTGAGCGATGATGGCTACTATGAGGTTGAGCTGAGGCTCCCCAGCTCCTACTACAAGCTGGTCCCCCTGCCCGGGACGGCGCCGACCCTTGAGATAAACGGCATCCACATGCACAGGGTCAAGGACGTTAAGCCCATTGAGGACTCCGCCCTGAAGGTCAGGCTGGCTGGAGTTAAGCGGGGCGACAGGGTGCTTGAGGTTGGCACGGGCCTCGGCTACACCGCTATAGAGTCAGCCAGGAGGGGGGCCCGCGTCACAACTGTTGAGGCCAGCGAGGCGGTTCTCTGGGTGGCCGAGAGGAACCCGTGGAGCCGCGGCCTCGCCGACAGCAACATAGCGATAGTCCTGGGGGACGCCTGCGAGGCCCTCAAGGAGATGACGGGCGCCTTCGACGTGGTGATCCACGACCCTCCCAGGCTAACCCAGGGCACCGGCTGCCTGTACTCAAGGGATTTCTACAGGGAGCTCCACAGGCTCCTGAGGCCCGGGGGTAGGATATTCCACTACACCGGGGAGCCCGGGAGGACAAGGGGGAGGAGCCTGGGCCCAAGGGTCGTGGGGGAGCTTAGGGCTGTGGGCTTCGTGGGGCTCAGGTACGTTGACAAGGCTATGGGGGTCGTTGGGGTGAGGCCTTAGACGGCCTTGAACTTCTCAGTCCAGACCTCATAGGCCTTAAGCATCCTCTCGTCCACGCTCGGCTTTCTGCTCCTCATGGCCTCCTCGAAGTCAGCCGCTGTGACGGGCCTCAGGCCGCCCTCCCTGTTCTCAAAGTACTCCCTAACGGCCCTCATGTAGGCGTCCTGTACCAGGTCCTTTATGTCGCTGCCCGAGTACCCCTCAAGCCTCTTTGCCAGCTCATCTATGTCAACCTTGGCCCCTGCCGGGAGCTTTGAGAGGAGCGTCTCAAGGAGCCTCTTCCTGGCCGCAAGGTCAGGGAGCCCAACGTATACCCTCTTCTGGAACCTCCTTATGAAGGGCTCGTCGAGGTCCCAGGGCTTGTTTGTAGCCGCTATAACGTAGACGTGAAGCCTCTCCCCCTTGTCCTGGAGGCCGTCCATCTCCTTGAGGAACTGGTTCCTGACCCTGACCTCGCCCCCTACCTCGTTCGAGTGCACGCCGAAGAGGGCGTCCACCTCGTCTATAAATATTATCACGGGTACGCCAGACCTGGCCCTCTCCCTGGCGTAGTCGAAGAGCTTCTTGACGTTCTTCTCGCCCTCGCCCAGCCACTTGCTCATTATGCTGGCAGCGTCGGCGTAGAGGAACTCCCCTGACACCTCGTTGGCCACAGCTGCCGCGAGCATGGTCTTCCCAGTGCCCGGGGGGCCGTAGAGCAGAATGCCCCTAGGCCAGCCCAGGGGGAAGAGCTCGGGCTTCACCACGGGGTAAATTATGGCCTCCCTTATGGCCCTCTTGGCGTCTTCCAGGCCAGCTATGTCGTCAAATGTCACCTTGGGCCTCTCCCTGAGCACGAACTCAGGCGGCTCGCTGCCGTCGTTAACTTCGCCCTTGAGGTCGACCTTGACTAGATCATCGCCCTCGCTGAGGGGCTGCGTCCCCTTGACCTCCACGTACTTAAGCCTTGACTTGACGTCGCTGTACATCCTCCTGTAGACGCCTATCAGGGGATGGTCCGGGTAGTTCCTCAGTATCTCCTCGAGGGCGTCCAGCGCCCTCCTGTACTTGTCTGCGGCGGCCGCGTAGTCCTTCTCCTTCTCGGCGGCAAGCCCCTCCTCTATCTTCTTCTTGGCAAGCGCCTCCAGCATCTGCACTGGGCTCCCTGACACCTTAGCTCAGCCCCCGGCCTGGGCTATTGCGTTAACCAATATTAGGGTGAGAGCCTAGGCCCTCTGCCCTAGGCCCTCGACCTTCAGCACCCCCTTGGCCTCAAGCCTGGCTAGCATGTCCCTGACAGCGGCTGGGGAGACGCCGAGCTCCTCAGCGACCTTAGACACCCTTATCACTCCCCCTGAGGCCTTGATGTACTCTATCAGCTTCGCCTCAAGCTCCTCAGGGCTAACAGCCCTGGGGACCTGCGGCGTGAGCTTCTCGGTCTCGGCCTGCGCCTCAGCCATGGCCTCAGATATGGCCTTCTTAACGTCGTCGTCGAGCAGCGCCAGGCTCCTGCCCTCGGGCAGGACAGAGCTGAGCACGTTGACCTTCCTTATCACGTTCTCCGTTGACTCAAACACTGAGGCAAGGGACGCCGTGGCGTCCGGGGCAAGCCCTGATAGGTAGTTGCTTATGGCGCCCATGGCGTAGTGGAGCGGCGCGAGGGCCTTGGTTATGGCCTCCATGGTCCTGGCGTCCTTTATCCTCTCTATGGCTATGCCTATCAGGTGGCCGTAGCTTGCGACCAGCTTGTAGACCCTCTTCTTTATCACCAGCTCGGAGGCGTTGATCTCTATGCTCTCGTTGTCGTGGGCCCTTATGGCGCCTACGAGCTTCGTGTGGTACTCGTTTATCTCGCCGAGGAGCTTGAGCTTGTACCTGTCAACCTCTGACTTAACTATGTTAAGCTGGGCCAGTATGTCGTCATAGTTTATGCCCTCCTGCTGGCCAAGGATGTCAACGCCCTCAGCCTCACCCCTCCCCCAGCTGAAGGCCCTTCTTAGCACGTCTGTGAACCCTGGCATTCGCCCAACCTCCTTAGAGTTCCTAAGGCGCTGCAGGGTGTTAGCTCCTGAGGGTAAGTATTACTGCTGTGAGTCCGCCGGGCTAACAGCTCACTCTTTTAAATTCGCCAGCCGCGAGGTGACAGGGAAGACTCATGTCACTCTACATGATAGAGCAGGGGACGGCGGTAGGGCTGAGGGCCAAGGACGGCGTCGTGCTTGCAACGGACAAGAGGATGGCCTACGGCTCCTTCGTCATGAGCAGGAACGCCAAGAAGGTGTTCCTGGTGAACAGGAGGGCAGGCATAGCAATGAGCGGCCTCTACGCCGACATGGGGGCGATACAGAGGTACCTCGCGGCCGAGAGCAGGTACTACGAGCTGAGCTCTGAGGTCACCATGAGCCTCTACTCAGTGGCGAAGCTGCTCTCAGGCATGCTGTACTCATATAAGATGCTGCCCTTCATAATAGAGGCCCTAGTAGGCGGCATAGACAGGGACGGGCAGCCCAAGATCTACACGCTGGACTCGCTGGGCTCGGTCTCGGAGGACAAATACATGGCCGTCGGCAGCGGCGCCACCACAGCCTTGGGCTACCTGGAGGACCAGTACAGGGACGACCTGCCAGTGGATCAGGCCGAGCAGGTAGCGATAAACGCCCTCAGGATATCGATGGAGAGGGACGCCTCGACGGGCGACGGCATAGACGTGCTCACGATCCCGGTCAACGGGGAGCCGAGGGAGAGGAGCCTAAGGCTGAGGGTTGTTGAGGAGAGCTGAGTGGGAGGAGTCCTGCAGGGGGGTCAGGGGAAGCGTAAGCTATAGCAGGGCGAGGGAGGCCCAACTCAGGCTCAGGGAGCTCCTAAGGCTTGACTACGAGCCGCCCGAGCCCAAGGTAATAGCTGCGGTCGACGCTGCCTACTGGGGTCAGGGCGGCATCTACGGCGTCGCGGCCGTCCTAGTTATTGACCTCCTGGGGCGCTCGGCGAGCCTCTACTACTCCTACGGCCCCGTCTGCGTCCCTTACATACCGGGCCTGCTGGCCTTCAGGGAGATGGAGGTCATGGCCCCCGCCCTGGTGAGGGCCAGGCGCCGCGGTTTCGACGTGATACTAGTTGACGGCCACGGCGTAGCCCACCCGAGGGGCCTTGGCATAGCGTCCCACGTGGGCGTGGCCCTCAGGGCGCCGAGCGTCGGCGTGGCCAAGGGGCGCCTCTACGGCGAGGAGGGGCCGTGCACCTACGGCGCCTGCCTCTACGCTGATGGTAAACCTGTCGGGGCGGTCCTCACGTCTCCGACAGGGTCTAAGGTGTATGTAAGCCCCGGCAACATGGTGACGCTTGACTACAGCGTCAGGCTGGCGAGCTCGCTGATGGCCAGGGGCCTTAGGCTGCCATACCCCCTGCAGCTGGCCGACGCTGCCACCAAGGACCTGAGGGATCAGCTGAGGGGCGAGTCGCCCAGGGGGGTGACGGTTGAAGAGGTCGAGCTTAACCACAGGTCGCTTAAGGGGTTCAAAAACCTCTACTCCCTGCTCGGCCTGGTCCCCATCAGCCCGTGGCTGGGACCTCCCTGATTATGGCGCCCTTCCTCAGGCCGTTGTGCTTAACCGTTATCGAGACCCCGTCCTGGGAGTGCCTTATCAGCAGCTCCTCGTCTATAATGGTCCTGCCGCACACTGGGCACTTGTAGTACCTCGTCACCTTCACCTCAACGCCGTCTGATTTTGAGGTCCTCTCAGTCCTTGAGTAAAAGTTCATGGGGACCTTGCACTTGGGGCAGAGCACCTCTATCTCAGTTCCTGCTGCGCCCATATTTTGTCACCGCCTTTGTCCTTTGCCTCTCATGCAACGCACGCTTGTGCGGGATTTTATCCCTAAGCCCGTTGCGCCTTCTTTCCGTTAGCACATAGCTTCCGCCCAGCGTTTTTAAGGATTGCACGCGCACAGCTTCCTGGGAGGTAGCTTGAGCCAGCAGCCCGTTGACCCAGATGAAGTTGACGACTCCCTTGGGGAGCAGCTGGTGAGGATAGCCAGGTCGAGCGTTGAGCACTACTTCTCCAACAGGGCCCTCATGCCAACGCCTCAGGGCCTCAGCCCAGTGCTCCTCAGGCCTGGGGCCGCCTTCGTGACCATAGAGACCTACGAGGGCGAGGGCTCGAGGAGCCTGAGGGGCTGCATAGGCTTCATAGAGCCGGTGAAGCCCCTGGTGAGGTCTGTCATAGAGGTCGCCGTTGAGGCCGCCTTCAACGACCCAAGGTTCACCCCCATGGAGGTAAACGAGCTCGACAACGTCACATTCGAGGTCTCAGTGCTATCAAAGCTTGAGGAGGCCCCGAGGACGCCAGAGGGCCGCAAGGCCTTCGTGACCATAGGCAGGGACGGCCTTGTGGTTGAGAGGGGCTTCTACAGGGGGCTGCTCCTGCCCGAGGTGCCGGTTGAGAACCTGTGGGACGTCGAGACCTTCCTCTCGGAGACCTGCATAAAGGCGGGCCTCTGGCCCGACTGCTGGTACGACGAGAAGGTAAAGGTCTACAGGTTTAGGACCGCCGCGTGGCTTGAGGAGAGGCCAAAGGGGAGGGTCGTGAGGAGGGACCTGGCAGAGGAGTACAGGAAGCTCCTTGAGAGCAGGGGCCTGGCGGCACAGAGCACTTAAACTTTCGGCGTCTCCGCATTAAGGGGGCGGCCAAGTTGAGCGTAAAGGAGAAGCTTCAGAACCACGTGGCGGCCTGGAAGAGGATACTGTTGCTCTCCAGGAAGCCCGACGAGGAGGAGTTTGGGCTACTGACGAGGCTGACCCTGTTAGGCGTCGTGTTGGTCGGAGCCATAGCTTACGTCGTTCACCTGATATACGTTCTCCTGCTGAGCTGAGGTGTTACCATGGAGTCGCAGCAGCCCGACCAGGGGACAGCTGAGGGGCGCAGCAGGTTCTACGCCATATACGTGACAGGCGGCTACGAGGAGAGGGTTGTGGCGGTCCTAGCCGAGAGGGCCAGAACCCTTCAGCTCGACGTCAGGAGCTTAGTCTACTCCCCGGACCTCAAGGGCGTCGTCTTCGTGGAGGTTGGAGACGTTAAGGACCTCTACTATGTAATAAGGGGTGTTAGGAACATAAAGAGGAGGAGGCCCACGGCCGTTAACGTTGATGATATACTGAAGCTCATCAGGCCTCCGGTCGCCGCGGCCCCCGTGGCCAAGGGAGACACGATACAGGTCATAGGCGGCCCGTTCAAGGGCATGAGGGGCAGGATAGTGGATGTCAGGAAGGGCGAGGTCGACGTCAACCTGCTTGAGGGCGACTCGAAGATACTAGTGACCATACCGATAGACCAGGTCAAGCCCCTGAGCAAGGAGGAGCGGCAGGGTCAAAGTTAACATTATAAGTTTCGCAGTCCCCCAGGCCTTAGGATCATAACAGATGGAGGGCAGCCCTGGGCAGGAGGACATAGCTGAGAGGGCTGAAAGGTACATAAAGAACCTCAGGGAGGCGCTTAGGCAGGCCAGCGAGAGGCTTGAGCAGCTTAAGGGTAAGCTACCCATAGACGCGGGCAGGCTCCTTGAGAACGCCTCAGCGTACGCCAGCGACGCGGAGTACTACCTGGCCAAGGGGGACGCCGCAACAGCCCTGGTCTCGGCCTCCTACGCGGAGGGCCTGCTCGACTCGCTTAGGTTCCTCGGCCTGCTTGACGTGAGCTGGCCCAGGTCCGTTGACGACGAGAGGAGGGTCGTGGTGGCGGGCACCTTTGACATAGTTCACCCTGGGCACCTGCAGCTCCTCAGCTTCGCCTCAAGGCTGGGCAAGCTGTATGTAATAGTGGCGCGTGACAACAACGCGTCGAGGGACAAGGGGAGGCCAACGCTACTCGACGAGCAGTCCAGGCTCCAGATCATAAGCTCCATCAGGTTCGTCTACAGGGCCGCGCTGGGCGACGAGAAGGACTACCTTAAGCCCATAGAGGAGATAAGGCCCGACTACATAGTGCTCGGCCCTGACCAGGCCATGGATGAGGGCTGGCTGGCCAGCGAGGTCGAGAGGAGGACCGGCAAGAGGCCCACCGTGATAAGGTTTGACTCAAAGAGGGAGTTCTCGGGCGGCCTGAGGGGCTCAAGCGACATAATTAGGAGGGCCTGCAAGGTGGCCGCTCAGCTTGACCCTAAGCCCTAGAGCGGCGGGCCGCTATGACGTCAAGCTCAACCTGGGCCCCGGCGGGCAGGTCGCTCACAAACACGGTGGTCCTCGCAGGGTAGGAGCCCTTGAAGTACTCTGAGTACACCGCGTTGAAGTCTTGGAACCTCGAGGGGTCCTTTAGGTACGCAGTCACCTTGAGCACGTCGTCAAGGCTTGAGCCCCCTGCCTCCAGTATGGCCTCCACGTTCTCTATGACCCTCCTGACCTGCTCCTTGAAGTCGTCGCTAACTATTTTCCCCGTGGATGGGTCTATGGGCACCTGACCTGAGACAAATACCAGGTCACAACACACTGTGGCCTGGCTGTAGGGCCCTATGGGCCTCGGGGCCCTCTCGGTGAACAGGATCTCCTTCAAGCGGGCTCGCCGCGCTCAGCGGCCAGGCCCGGCATAAAAAGCCTCAGGCGGTCGCCGCCTTAGTAGCCCTCCTCGAGAGCGCCCTGTAGAGCTCCTCGACCTCAGATATGTCAGACCTGCCGAGGCCGTAGCTCTGGGCCGCGCGGAGCACCTCGCTGACCTCTACAAGGACTGGCGTGAAGCTGGAGCCGAGCTCCTTGAGCGCCTTCAGCGTCTCGTCGGCGACGTAGCTCCCGAGCTCCAGCGAGAAGAGCTCCTTGTAGCTGCCCTTTAGCATGAGCGGCAGCCTCGACCTCAGCTGGGCTGAGTCTGCGCCGCCCATAGAGAGGGCCTTTACTACGTCGTCATAGGGCAGGCCGAGGTTCCTCAGGGCGCTGGCGACCTCGGCGAGGATGACAGTGTTTGCCATGATGATCATTGTGCTCACGAGCTTAAGGGCCACTGCGTTGTCATCGCTGCCCACGTAAATGTGCTGACCCATGTCGTCAAGTAGGGGCCTGGCGCGCTCGTAGCTCTCCCTGTCCCCGCCAACGTAGAGCACCAGGGTGCCGGCCTCTGCGTTGGCTGGCCCTCCCTCCATCATGGCAGTTATGTACCTGAGCCCCAGGTCGTCGGTGAGGGACTTGGCCTTCCTTGACTCGTCAAGGCCGACCGTTGTCAGGTTGACTATGACGCCCTCAAAGCCCTTGAGATGGGGCAGCGCGGCCAGGAGCTCCTGCCCGCCAGGGAGGGAGAGGAGGACAAAATCACCGTCAACGGCGTCAGCCGGGCTGCCAAGGGCCTTGAAGTTGTTCAAGTCCTTGAGGTAGGAGTACGAGGAGGCGGCGACGTCGTAGCCCCAGACCTCGTGCCCCCTTGAGGCCAGCCTCCTGGCTATGCCCCTTCCCATCCTTCCAAGCCCTATGACTGAGACCCTGCTCAAGGGTTCACCGGATGGGACTGAAGGCCCTGAGAATAAAAGCAAAGTACATGAACTCCACGTAACCCGCGAAGGCGCAGAAGGCAAGGGGTGGTAGCGGGGGGTGGATTTGAACCACCGACCTCGGGGTTATGAGCCCCGCGGGCTACCAGGCTGCCCTACCCCGCTGCTCCGCCCCGCTTCCCCTTGCCACAGCCTACGACAACTATACAGCTTATAAGCTTATTCCATTTATTCCACAGGAATAACATCAAGGCAGGGGAGACTGTGAAGGCCAGGGCAGCTGTGCTGAGGGAGTTCGGGAGGCCCTTTGAGCTGACTGACATCGACGTGAGCCCGGGGGAGGGCGACGTCGTGGTGGAGGTGAGGTCAACTGGGATCTGCGGCAGGGACCTGGTCGTCTGGCGCGGCGGCTTCAGGAACCTGAGGCCTCCTCTGGTGCTTGGCCATGAGGTCTTCGGGGTCCTCAACGGGGAGCCAGTCGCCGTCTACCCTGCGGACCCTGCTTCCAAGGAGTTCCTGCCCCTGGGTGAGAGCAGGCCCGGGGGCTACGCCGAGCTCATGGCGGCGCCAAGGGAGAACATAATAAGGCTGCCGGACGACGACTTTTACAAGTACGCCGCCGCTGCCTGCGGCGTCGCCACGTTCATACACGCGGCCAGGCTCGCCGGGGTCAGGCGGGGCGACAGGGTGCTCGTCACGGGGGCCACGGGAGGCGTTGGAATTCACGGCGTCCAGTACCTCTCCAGGGTCCTGGGGGCCAAGGTATACGGGCTGGCCAGGTCAGCTGAGAAGGCCAGGGTCCTCGAGGGGCTGGGCGTCAGGGCCTTCACGGACCTCGGGTTCTACCGCTCTGAGGGCAGGGTGGACTTCGTCTTTGAGGTCGTCGGCGGCCCAACAATGAATGACAGCATGCTGACCCTCAGGGACGGCGGCGTCATGGTGCTCGTCGGAAACGTGACGGGGGAGCCCATAACAATAGCGAGGCCCGCGCTGCTAATTATGAGGGAGCTCAGGGTAACCGGCACTGCCGCCTACAGCAGGGGGGAGTTTGAGGAGGCCATAAGGCTCATAGGGGAGGGCGTCATAAAGCCCTTCTTCAGGGCCTACAGTCTGGAGCAGCTGGCGGCCCCCGCCCTAAAGGACGAGGGTTCTGCGCCCACTGGGGCTTCTCCATCACCGCTCAGGCGCCCCCACGGGCGCGGCATCACCTCTCAGGCCCCGCCGCCAGCCTCGGGGAGGCGCGGGCTCACCGCCTGCTAAGCTCGCCCGCGCCCAACTCCGCAGTAAAGTTGGGGCAAAAAGCTTATAAGTTTTTTGCTCAATTATATTCTTGGTGTTGGTATGGGTCTGGTGGCCGTCTTCAGGGCCAGGCTGTCAAGCCACGGCGGTGGCAGGCTGATAATATACATACCGAAGGAGCTCCAGCCGAAGCTCAGGGAATATTATGAGAGGGGGGTCGAGCTTGACGTCCACATCTACGCAGAGGACTGAGGAGGGCTTCAGGGTGCTCACGCTCCAGTACACAATGACAGAGGACGTCAGGGACTTCATTGAGGGGTACAGAGCGCTGGCGTCACACCTCTACTGGTCCAGGAGGCTTGGGCTTGAGCCGGCCAGCGAGGCAGTTGAGGAGCTATGGCTGAGGGTCCCGAGCTACTGGAGGTGGCACCTGGTGGACCCCAGGGACCCCCTGTACCTGTTCAAGGGGGTTGAGGGGGCCCCAGCGCCCTCCAGGGTCCTCCTCGGGCTCCCGCTTGTAGACGCCCTCCACGAGAACAAGGGGGCGTTCATAAAGGACAACAAGCTCATCCTGAGGCTTAACAGGAGAGTGGAGCTTGACATTCCTGGGAGGGCTTTAAGGTGGCTTGAGGGGAGGCTCGCCGAGGGGCCCGACAAGAAGTTCGTCAGGGTGCTTGGGGAGAGCGATAAGCTGGTCGTTCAGGTGGTTCTCCATAAAGTCAACAGGGTCGGGATGCCAAGGGACCCCCTGCTGGTCGTCGTTGACGTCAACAGCTCGTACGGGGTTGTCGTGCACTTCTGGGACGGGAGGCTGATCAAGACCGTGAAGCTCAGGCCCCCGAACAGGGGGAACAGGTGGGGGCATGTGAGGGAGCTGACGTCTCACAGGGACCTTCTCCACAGCCAGGGCTGCCTGTCCCAGGGGCAGATCAACGTGTACAGCGCTCTCGTCAGGCTGACGCTAAAGGGCTCCATGAGGGGGTGGGAGCAGCGGGCGGCCGCAGAGGTCGTCAAGAGGGTTAGGAGGATGGCCAGGAGGCACGGGAAGGAGCCCCTGGTCATTATTGATAAGCCGGACTACGGCTCCCTACACGGAACGCCCCTCCAGAGGACGCTTTACGGCTTCACAAGGTACCTGGAGAACATGCTCTCGTGGTACGGCGTTTACTGGGAGGAGAGGAGGCTGTACAGCACCGTCTGCCCGATCTGCGGGAGCAGGCTGGTGCTAGTGAGGAGGACCAGGAGGGCTAGGGTCATGGAGTGTGTGAGCTGCGGCTTCAGGGAGGACAGGGACAACGTTCCACTGTACTGGGCAATAAGGCGCCTCCCCGCCCTGAAGGGCGAGGCCTCCAACTGGAACAGGTGAACGATGCGTACTCCGACATAATGAGCGGCAGGGTCCTGGGCAGGGCGGTGCTCAGGCCGCGAAGAGGGACTCCTCCATGACGTACTTCCTCCTCGAGACCTCCAGCATGTGCCTCGTGAAGAGCAGGGCGAAGAACACTACAACTAGGCCGAACAGCGTTGAGGCCCAGGCCGCCAGCGCTATGTTGCCCTCGTCTGTGGCGACGTCAAGTATCTTAATGATGCCGTGCGTCACCTGGAGCGTTCTGTCGCCCGCTATGCCGGGCCAGTACTCCCCTATCATGAGGCCTCCCCAGGCGCTGTCTATCGTTGACGTCAGCCCAGTGACTATGTAGGGCATGGTGCCAGGCAGCAGCACCTTGCGGAGCCTCGTGAAGAACCCCATGCGGAGGTTGTCCATGAGCTCCACGACCTCCTGCGGCATCGCCTTAAGGCCCATCCAGTAGGCGTAGAATATGTAGTAGAAGGTGCTCACGAAGCCAAGGAAGAGGACGTAGAGCTCGCTCGTGAGGCCGCCGAGGGCCCTGTAGAGGGCCGCTGAGGTGGCCAGGAACAGCAGCGGGAAGTAGACGGGGGCCGGCAGGGCGGAGAAGGCCTGTATTAGGGGCACGAGGACGGCCTCGGCCCTCCTGTGGGTGACGAGGTAGTAGCCGATGAAAACGGCGAAGGCGAACGCCACTAGGGTTATGACGACCACCCTGGCGTAGTCGTAGGCGAGGCCCACCACTATGGGCCAGGTCTGCGACAGCAGGTACCTCCACGTGCCGGCCCTCACGGAGATTATCGTGGTCACGGCGCCGTAAAGTATAAGCGCCAGTAGCGCCGCCCCGACGGCCCTGAGGGCCCAGTCGAGCGCCCTCTCGCTCAGCTGGGCCCTCTCCACCCTCCTCAGGGGCACGGCCCTCACGGCGGGGCGGCGGAGGGCATCTCCCACGGCCCTCAGGGGCCTGGCGGTCGCCACGTAGAACCTGCTCAGGGCCCTCCACCTGCCCCTGGCGCCGCGGCGGGTCAGCTCCATTGGCGTGTCGATGCCGTACTTGGCGGCGGCCCAGTTGGCGAACCTCCTGAGGCCAAGCACTACACCAGCCACTAAGACGGCCAGGGCGACGAGCGAGTAGTAGACGTAGGTGTAGAGGCCCTCCGAGGTGAACTCGGTTATGAGGGACCCTATGCCAAACACGTGGTACGACGTGGCGCCTATGCTGAAGACCTCGCTCACAGTTATGTAGAAGTAGGCGTCGGCGAAGCTTGGAAGCAGGTTGGCCGCTATGCGGGGTATGGAGAACGGTATGTAGAGCTTCCTCATCTTGGAGAAAAAGCCGTAGCGGACGTTCTCCACGACCTCAAGCATGGGCAGGGGGACAGTCTTGAAGGCCTGATATATGCCCATCCATAAGTTCCAGACGACGGCCGTGAAGACAAGGAAGTCCACAGCAAGCTCAACGCCCAGGTAACCGCCTATCCTGTCAACGAAGAATACGAGGACCACCGGGAAGAACGATATCACTGGCACGGACTCGAGGACCTCGCTTACGCTCACGTAGGCCGACTCAAAGGCCCTGCTCCTTATAGCCAGGTAGCCGAGGAGCCAGCCGCTCACTATAGAGATGCCTATAACAAGGAAGACCCTGCCGGTGGTGGCGAGCAGCGCCAGGACAATGATGATGGACACAGCGTCATTGGCCACAGTCACACCCCTACCCTCCAGCTATGTAGTCATAGAGCAGGTCCGTGTAGTTGGTGAACTCGGGGTCCCTCTGGTTCCTGGGCCTCGGCAGGTTTACCTTGACCTTGGCCGTTATTGTTGCGGGCCTGCCGCTCAGCACGTAGATCACGTCGCCGAGCTCAACGGCCTCCACCAGGTTATGAGTTATCATCACTACCCCCTTGAGGCTCGTGTTGACGTTAAATAACATATTATATATGTCCTTCCTCAGCGACTCCGCCGTCAGCTCGTCAAGGTGCGAGAAGGGCTCGTCCATGAGGAGAACCAGGGGGTCCGCCGCCAGCGCCCTGGCTATTGCTACCCTCTGCCTCATGCCGCCGCTGAGCTGCTTTGGGTAGAAGTTCTCGAAGCCCCTGAGGCCCACCACATCTATCAGCTGGAGGGACGCCTGCCTGGCCACGTCCTTAGGGAGGCCTCTCGCCTCGGCCCCCATCATGACGTTGTCCAGCACCGTCATCCATGGGAACGTAACTATGGACTGGTGAACCATCATTATCCTCGGGCTCGGCCCCGTGACCTCCTCGCCCATCAACAGCACCCTCCCCTCCGCGGGCCTCATGAAGCCGCCGAGTATGCGAAGGAGCGTGGACTTGCCTGCCCCTGAGGGCCCCACTATCACCACAAATGAGTTCTCGCTAACCTCAAGGTTCACGTGGTCAAGTACCTTGTAGTCGCCGTAGGAGAAGGAGACGTCCTGGGCCTCTAGAATGGGGCCGCCCGCAGACCTAGCAGCCTCGGCGGTCGCTAGTGTCGTTCTTCCAATGCCTTCACCCCGTCCGAGGGAGCAAAACTCTCCAGGGCTATTATGTCTTTAGATAATTTACTGGCGCTCAAATGGTGGGCATCAGCTGGCCTGGAGCCCGCTGGCCCTGAAGGAGGGCCTCAGGGCTGTGAGCCCATGTAGGCTGACACGGCGCTCGCAAAGGCGTTGTAGAGGTCCTCCTCTATAGCTACTAGGACGACCTTGTAGGGCGGGGGGCCGTTGGCGTCTATGAACTTCTTGATCTCGTCAACCATGGCATTGGCTGCAACTGCGAGGGGCACCCCGCCGACGCCCGTCCCCATGCCTGGGAACGCGACGCTGTTCACATTAAGCTGCCTGGCCACCTTTAGGGCCGCCCTAGTCGCCAGCCTCACGTTGACCTCATCTGTTGGCGATGCCGGCTCCCTCATGGTAGGCGCATGAATGACGTACTTCGCCTTCAGCTTCCCGGCCGAGGTCGCCACCGCGTCCCCTATGTCAACGGGGGCCTTAGACGTGGCCTCCTCCTCTATTGACCTGCCCCCCCTTCTCCTTATGGCCCCTGCCACGCCGCCCCCCATTATCATGTATGAGTTGGCCGGGTTCACTATGGCGTCCTCTTCCTCCTCGGTTATGTCACTCATCTTAACAACGACCATAACTTGGCCGTACTTAACAGCCAACAAGGGCGACGCCCGCGAAAAATTGACCCTAAAGGTAGTTAAGGTTAACCCTGGGGCTGGCCCTGGGGCTGGCTGCCCTCCAGCTCCTCCAGCCTGTCCCTTGCCCCGCTTTTGACCTCCTCAAGGTGCTCGAGCACGTCGTAGAGGCCGTTGAGCTGTGTCGGCATGAAGGAGACGCGCCCCTTCAGCGCGGCGTACTCCTCGGCCGTCAGCGTGTCACCCTTAACTATTATTGCCTTGGCGCCGAGCTCTACGAGACCCTCTATAGCGGCCTCGCTCCCCGTCTCGGGGGCCGGGTTCTCATACTGCTCAACAACCTTCTGCTCCTCATCTATAATGCCAAGGACCTCTGCCTTGGCAAGGGGCTGGAGGACGAAGTCCTGGCCCCCGTAGAATATCGCTATCCTCAAGGCTCACATCTCAGCTGGCATGTGAGGGCCGGCGTTTTTATGCTCAGATGCTGACCTAGCCGTTGGCTTGGCCCTTGAAGTCTGGGAACTCCACGCTTAGGACCTCGCAGAGGTCCCTGGCCCTCCTGGCCCCAAACCTTGATACCTCCTCGTCGCTGTAGCTCATGGGCACGTCGCCCCTCACAAGGTATATGTCGCGGATGCCGGCCCTCCAGAAGGCCTCAACGTCATTGATGGTGTCGCCGACCCCGAAGGCCTCGGTTGGCCTGAGGCCGGCTACCGAGAGGGCCCTGACCACGGGCTCAGGGTCAGGCTTGCCCCTCTCCACGTCATCGCTTGTTATAAGCACGTCGGGCCTCACCCCTATGACATCAAGCACCAGGGAGGCGGCGAACCTGGATGCTGAAGTCACCACCACTACCTTGCCCCCTGAGCGCCTAACTGCTGACACTACTTCAAGGGCGCACGGCATGGGCTTGGCCCTCTCCTTAACTATGCTTGAGAAGTGTGAGTTCTTCACCCTCGTCAGCTCGTCAGGGCTGACGCTTGATCCCGGCTCGCCGAGGGAGGCCAGTATGATCTGGGCTATCTCGGAGGCCCTCCTGCCCAGCAGGAGCCTCTCGTCAAAGGTGACGCCGCCAAGGCCCAGGTCGCGCAGCGCCGCCAGCCATGCGGTGAAGTGGGCTGAGGCCGTGCTAGCCAGCGTGCCGTCAAGGTCGAAGACTCCTGACTTTCTCATGGCGCCCGGCAGAGTAGTGGGCAGGCCCCTAATATCGCCTCATGGACCCTTGCTTAAGCAAATAAAAGGCCCTCACGACAGTAAAGAGCTGGGCCGGGGTGGCCGAGCGGTCCAAGGCGACGGGCTCGAGACCCGTTACCCGAAAGGGTGCGTGGGTTCAAATCCCACCCCCGGCGCCATGAGGGGCTAGGAGGCCCTGACCTTGACCATTACCTCTGCCTTTATGACAACCCTTTGGCGCCTAGGTAATAACCTTAAAACGCCTAACACAGCCCAGGGCTGATGGGGCCGTAGTCCAGCTTGGTAAGATGCGAGGCTTGGGCCCTCGTGATCCCGGGTTCAAATCCCGGCGGCCCCACCACGTTTAACAGGTCCTCCCGGCCTAACCGTTCATCCCTAGACGCTCATTCTCATCAGTTTATATTCACTCGTCGCGCCTAGGGACCTCCACCTCTTGCCGCGGGCCCGCTGCCCCCGCGGCGTTCATGGGCGGCTGACGGACCCAGCGGCATGGGGCCCCCATCTACGGCGGCCCGGCCTCATAGCCCTCGCCCTTGGGGCATCGCCTCCATCAGGCGAGGGGTCACCCGTGGGGCCTGTCAAGATGATGGATTATTAAAAGGGTTTCTACTGATGCGAAAAATGGTTCAGCCCTGCCATGCTAATATAACAGTATAAAAACGCCCTGCTCCCGACCTAAGCTGATGTGGTAAGCTTGAACCTGAAGTTACTAATCGTGGTCATAGTTATTGTAGTAGCTGTGGCCGTTGGCGGCACCTACGCGGTGCTCCTAAGGCACACAAGAACCACAACAACAACGTCGCTCAGCCAGCTCTTCAGCGAGAGGCCCGGGGAGCTGAACAGCAGTGAGCTCTCATCGATGCTTGGCGGCAACTGGACCATGCTCACCAACGCCTCCTTCGTTGCCGTGGTCAAACAGAGCGAGGGCAAGCTCTATGTTGAGTACATAAACGGCACCAGCAAGACCCTTAACCTCACGAGCGGGCTTGAAATGGTTGGCCCAACTGGTCAGGCCAACGGGGGCTACCCGCTGTGGGTGGCGGGCTACTTCTACTACTACAAGGCGTCCCCGAACGCAACTTACGTGCTTGGCATAGAGGTTTTCAGGGCGACTAACTCGACTCAGGCCAACTGGACCCTGTCGGCCGTGGAGAACTACTACAAGGTCCCGCCCAGCACCCTGGACGGCCTCACGTATGTTGAGCTGAGGCCCTACGCGCCGCTCTCCAACATTACCTTCGTCTACGCCTCCTACAGGTCAACGTACATTATCGTGGTTATGTCCTCCACGAACGCCAGCGAGGGCAGCATAGCGCAGGTGGCTACGGCCTCCGCTAGGAACCTGCCGTGAAGGGGTTCAGCTCCTACATGGGTTCATCGTTTTACAGTAATCGCCTCACCCCTGCTCCCCCGCGCCCCGCTCGGGGCCCTCATAGGGCCTGGGGCGCTCAGGGTTACCTGGGGCCCCACGCCCTGAGTAGCCCGGGGGCTGGCGGCCCTTCACCCCTCACAGGGGATCCCGCCGATGAGCATATGCGGTATAATGAACCTTAAAACTATGTGAAACCCGAAACAGTTGCAGAGGGCGGACCAGCTTTAGCCTCGGCCAGCTAAAGCCTAGCCGAGAGGTGCCGCGCGTGGGGGAGGAGAAGAGGGAACTGTACAACAGCATAGTCGAGGCTGTGAGGAGCTGCAGGGCCTGCCCCCTTCACAGGCTGAGGACCAACGCCGTGCCGGGCGAGGGGAACCTTGAAGCTAAGGTGATGTTTGTGGGTGAGGCCCCCGGAAGGAGCGAGGACGAGCAGGGCAGGCCCTTCGTGGGCGCTGCGGGACAGCTCCTCAACGAGCTCCTCCTGAGGGCCGGCCTGAGGAGGGAGAACGTCTACATAACCAACGTCGTCAAGTGCCGCCCCCCTAACAACAGGACCCCCACGGAGGAGGAGGTGGCTGCCTGCGTCGGCTTCCTCAGGCAGGAGATAGCCCTCGTGAGGCCTAAGGTGATAGTCGCCCTCGGCAACACCGCTGGGTCTACAATAATGGGCCTCGCCGGGAGGCAGTGGAGGGGGGTCACGGCCGAGAGGGGCAGGAAGGCTAAGGTCACCGTCGAGGGCGTAGAGGTCACAGTCGTGCCAACTTACCACCCGGCCGCGGCGCTCTACAGGCCTGACCTGAAGGAGCTCCTGGCCGAGGACATAGCCGAGGCCGCCAGGGAGGCCTCAGCGCAGGGCACCAGGAGGACCCTGCTCGACTTCATGGGCGGCTGACAGAGGCCACGTACTTCTTGTAGGACCACAGAGAGGCCGCGGCCACCGCCGTGGCCCCTAGGGCCATCGCGGCCAGCACGAGGGCGGCGGTAAGCACGGGGCTCTGGCCCACCCCCTGCTGCTGGGTCGCGGGGGCACCGCCGTAGCTGATGGCGCCCAGGTACCACGCTAGCTCGTCTATCACGGCCGTCTCCATGATGTAGATCGCGTCCTGGGGGTCCGTGGGCAGCAGCGTCTCCGCGTAGCTCATGTAGGAGCTGTCCAGGGAGCTGCCCAGGCCCCTCATGGAGAGGGCGGAGCCCAGCAGGGAGTACTCGGCCTCAAGCTCCCTGACGTAGGGGCCCACCACTGCCGGGTTTGAGAAGTTGCCGCTCTCAATGAATATTATGTTGAGCGCGTTGGTCAGGGCGTCCTCATAGACGCCTATGGAGGCCACGTAGTAGCCCTGGGAGAGCAGCTGGTCGCCCTCCTTAACAAGGAAGTTCAGGTCGCCCTCCATTGACTGGAGTGCCTGGGCCTCGGCTATGTCACCTATGCTCTCGAACTGCTGGACGTAGTAGTTTATCAGCGAGTCGGCGTAGTTTATGGCAGTGTCAGTGAAGGACCCCAGCGCCCCAGCGGTTGATGACACGAGGCCTGGGGAGAGCAGCGGCCCTAGTCCCCTGGTCGCGTTGGCTGCCGCGACCCAGCCCACGGCGCTCTCTATCCTAGCCTTGGCGACCCCCAGGTAGTAGGCGGGCACGTAGGCCAGGCTTATGTTAATGCCCTGCGAGGCGCTCGACGCGTAGCCCGCGTAGTAGAGTGAGTCGGCCAGCCTGGCGAAGGCCGTGGCCAGCAGCTCCTCATAGGCCAGGCCGTAGGAGGCGTTTGAGTAGTTCGTGAGCCGCGAGAGCGCGCTGGTGGCCTCAGAGGCCACCTCGTTGGCCTGGCCTGAGAAGAAGCCCTGGAGCGACCCGCCCGACGCGTAGACCCTGTAGGCCCATACAGTGTAGTTTGCCGCCAGGGCGTCTATGTACGCTGTGAAGGCGTAGCTCGCGGCCGCGTAGGGTGTGGAAGTCAGGTACCTCTGGGCCAGCTCCAGGTCCTGTTGGCTGTTGTTAACAAAGCTCTCGACCTCGCCGCTGACAGGCGCCGGGAGGCCCTGGAGGCCAAGGCTGCCTATTACGGCCCTGCTCGAGTTTATGAAGTCGTCAGCCACCTCCTCCATGGCTGAGTTGAATGGCGGCAGGGGCTGCACGCTCAGGCTGACGTTGAACCTGTAGGCCTTCAGTACCTTCGCTAGGGCGCTCACTATGCCTGCCACCGGCACCTGCTCGCTGTCGTTGCACAGCACAATGCCGCCCAGGTTGCCTACGGGGTAGACTATGCCAAGCCCGTCCTCCTGGGCGGCCTCGCACTTGTAGGACAGCCCGCCTATGGGGCCTGAGAGGCCTGATGGCGAGGCCGCGCCAGTTATAGCGTAGTCGTGGAGGTACGTGCTGTTAAGTCCTGTTGCCAGCGAATAAACTGCGAGAAGGACGCCGAAGCTGCCGCTGGGCCCCGATATCTGGCCGCTCACATTTATGTGGACGTTTAGGTTGTAGTACCTCCAGTCGAGACCAGCGTACGTCATGGCTACCATGAAGGCCGTCTCAATGCTGTAAAGCGTCGAAGGCTGGGCCGGGCCGCTGTTGTCCGTGACTGTGACCTTGCCGGTCCCGGGGTATGAGAGCGTGACCGTGGCGTTTGTGACGACCCCGGAGGTGCCCTCGACGGCGGGCAGCAATATCCACGCGCTCCTACTCCACGACGACACTGGCTGGGCCCTGGAGGGCCTCGCGAGGGCTGAGGCCGCGGCAAGCGACGCTATAACCATGATGACTAGCAGGAGGGCCAGGCCCCTGCGTCCGCTCATCCTTGGTCTTCCCCAGCTCCTGCCCCCTGCAAGACTTTTAAGCTAAGATAGGAACGCGCCTAAACCTTGGCCTTGCGGCCTCCAGCTCTATTATTTAAAAAGGTTAGGCGCCAGGGAAGGCGAGGGGTAGGCTATGGGCGGCAGGAAGCAGACTAAGATGAAGGAGGCATCCGTGGACGAGAAGGCCAGCACAACAAAGGAGCTCAGGATAGCGCCCGTTCAGGTGATAACTAAGGACAAGGTTATGCAGAACCAGAAGCTCATGTCCCTGGTGTACCTGGTCAGCAGGCTCGGGCCCCTTCACGAGAGGACCCTTCACATGGTCGTCAACGAGGTCCAGACCAAGGGGTTTGACATGGGCTACCGCTTCTCCAAGATAGGCGAGGACCCCTACAGCCCCTCGCTTAAGAACGACATAGTCGCGCTCCTCTACGTAGGCTTCCTTGAGGCTGAGCCCAGGTACAAGAAGCTTGCCGTGAGCTCAGCGGGCAAGGAGGCCCTGGAGAAGGCCGGCGTCCCCAAGGGCCTTCAGGACGTGGTTGAGGGCTCCGTGCAGGAGCTGAAGGCTAAGGGCTCCATGATGGATGCCAGGATAGACGTGGAAATTAAGAAGGGCATTGGCGGGGGGCGCCGCCCCTCGAGGTCACCCCTGGGAATCTAGTCTGAGGAGCCCCTCAGCCGTGCTTTAACCAGGGACTACAGCCCTCAGGCGACAGCCCTATTCTCCGCGAGGCATGGACGCCAGGCTACAGGGGCTGGCCACAGTCGTACGCTTAAGCAAGCTGGGGAGGCGCTTATAGAGTGTAAGGCCCAAGCGGAGCTTCTAACGCCCCAATTACCTGCATGTCCTAAGAGGTCGCGGTGCAGCCCTTGCACAGCTATGTCCACCTGCTTGGCAAGGAGACTAGGAGGAGGATAATAGAGCTCCTGGCATCTGAGAGGGGCGTCAGGAGGCTCGCAGAAGAGCTTGGGGTCACCCCCGCGGCCATAAGCAAGTACCTCAGGGGCGAGACGCACCCCTCGGACAAGGTGGTCGAGAGGGCCATAGAGGTAGCCAGCGCCGAGGAGGCGCTCGAGATATCTAAGATTGTCTCCTCGGAGCTCGTGGAGGGCATAGATGACTTCATAGGCTGGTCCATGGAGAAGGGGGTCGTGGACCCCAGGCTCTCGGTGAGGCTCTCAGAGGTCATAGCCAAGGTCGGCCTCGCCTCCCTCTCCTCCAGGAGGCCAGTGGAGCAGGATAGCAGCGCGGCGCCCCTGCACGACTAACCGTTACTCCTTTAATCCCATTAGCGCCGCTAGGCAGGCCTAAGATCTGCCGTTAACCGTAAGCGCGGGGGCGCCGCAGCAAAGTCGATGAGCAGTCGCGGGGCGAAGGGGACACCCAGTGGAGGCATCCCTGCATCGTGACTGGGAGCCCGCTCCCTGCCTAGGCGCAGGGAGAAGGCGGGGGCGTGAGGCCTTAGCGCTGGCGGCCATGAAAAGGACCGCCAGTCACTATGAGGTTGAGCCCTAGAGCGCTAGTCCTTAGGCAGCGAGTACGTCGACCTGAGGCCCAGAACCATAAAGGTCTCAGAGGCCTCGATCAGCCACCCAGCTAGGGCCCTGAGCAGCCTCTCTGCGGCAACCTCCTTAGGCTGGCCGAGGGCCCTTGAGGCCACGTCAAGGTCAACCCTCTCTCTGAACCTAGTAATGAGCGCGTCCATAAGTTCCAGCAGAGTCATTGAGGGAGACGACTTGACGAGCGTCTCGACGAACTTGAAGTCGTCCTCGCTCAGCATGGACTTCTCCACAAGGTCCTCCCTGCCCTCCTCCCTGGCCCTCTGCCAGTAGAGGAAGAGGGGGGCGTAGTCGTCAATCAGCTTCCCGGTGGCGAACGGGGGCAGCCTGCTCAAGCCTGCGCCCCCCTCACGCTCATCACCTCAAGCCTGGGCCCTCCCCCGACCCCCTTGACGACCTCAAGCTCCGGGCCGGGCCTCTCCACGTCGCCGCGCCAGATCGAGAGCATGACATCTATCGGGTCGAGGGGCACGTTTGAGCCTGGGAGCCAGTAGTGCATGGGTATAACCACGGGGGCGCCGACAGCCTTTGCCCACTCTATGGCGCCCGCCTGGCTGACAGTTGTCACGTCGCCGGCCGGCACCATTATGACGTCAACCTTCCCGAAGGGCCTCACCAGGTCCTCCGTGGGCGCAACCCCCACGTCCCCCATGTGGAGCACCCTCACGCCGTCGGCCTCCACCAGGTAGGCCGCGGTCCAGCCGTACCTCGAGCCGTCCTGGGCGTCGTGGGGGAGCCTGACCCCGGCCACCCTGAAGGGGCCAAACGTGAACGTGCCCTCCCTCCAGAGGGCCACCCCCTTGGTCCTGGGCCCCCTGGCGACATCGACGGCGTTGTGGTCGTAGTGGTCATGCGTGACAAGTATGTAGTCGGCGTCGGCCTCGCACCTGGGAAGCCCGAGGCTGTCGCCGTCGTGGGGGTCTACGGCGAGCCTGACGCCGCCAGGGCCTGTTACTATGAAGTAAGACTGGCCGCACCAGCTGACCCTCAAGGGCGCTCCTGCCCCAGCCGTGCCCTGCGGCCCTATTATTGTTAGGGCAGCCCTTTCAAAGTTTTTATATTTCAGACTCTGAAAGGAGAGCGGTGCGCCGGTTTGCTTCACGTCAGGTTCAGGGGGATTGTAGTAGGCACGATGGATGACGTCAACTTCTGGGGGAAGAGGGTGTTGGTGAGGGTCGACGTAAACAGCCCCATGAAGGGAGGGAAGCTGCTCGACGCCAGCAGGGTTGAGGCCCACGCGAGGACGATAAGGGAGCTGCACGAGGCCGGGGCCAAGGTCGTCATAATGGCCCACCAGGGCAGGCCCGGAGGGGACGACTTCGACCACCTGGAGCAGCACGCCAAGGCCCTCGAGCCCCTCGTGGGGGCCCCAGTGGACTTCGTCAGGGACGTCAGCGGCCCCGAGGCGCTCAGGAGGATAGACTCCCTTGAGGACGGGGAGCTGCTGATGCTTGACAACGTCAGGCTGCTTGCGGAGGAGAACGTGCAGGCGGAGCCCGAGGCCCTCGCTAGAACCCTCCTCGTCAGGGAGCTGGCCCCCCACTTTGACATCTACGTGGGGGACGCCTTTGCAGCGGCCCACAGGTCGCAGCCCAGCATAGTCGGCTTCCCCTACGTGCTGCCCTCCGTTGCGGGCAGAGTGATGGAGGCGGAGCTCAGGGGGCTCTCTAAGGTCCTCGACGTGAGCCCCAGGTCGTTCTTCGTAGGCGGCTCGAAGGTCGACGACGTCGTCAAGGTGATGCCGAGCCTCACAGCCAAGGGCACAGTGATGACCGGGGGACTCGTGGCACTGGCCTTCTCAAAGGCCTACGGCATGAACCTCGGGCCGGCGGAGAACATAGTTAAGTCCATGGGGGCTGAGGTCATGGAGGGGGCGAGGAAGGCCATAGAGAAGGGCAAGGTCATGGTGCCCGTTGACTACGTTGTGGAGAGGCCCGACGGCGAGGTCGACGTTGAGGAGGCGGGGCAGGAGCTCAGCGGCGTGCCCAAGGACATAGGCCCCTCCACGATAGCCATGTACAGGGACGTCATAGACGCCTCTGACGCGGTCATATTCAAGGGCACGGCGGGCGTCGTGGAGGACCCGAGGTTCAGGAGGGGCACCGTCTCCCTCCTTGAGGCCGCCCTGGGCTCGGGGGCATTCGTGCTCGTGGGCGGAGGGCACGCAAACGCGGCCCTCTCGTGGGTCGAGGAGGGCCTGAGGAAGGCGGTGGGCTACACTAGCACCGCTGGAGGGGCCATGCTCTACCTGGCGGCAGGCCTCAAGATGCCCGGCGTCGAGGCCCTGGCGTACTCCTACTCAAGGTTCATAGCCAGGGGAGGCTGGCCTTGAGGTCCAGGGCCGCCGTTGGGGTCAACGGCTTCGGAACCATAGGCAGGAGGGTCGCCTGGGCCGCCTCTCAGCAGAGGGACATGGAGGTAGTTGGCGTAGTAAAGACCAAGCCTGACTACGCGGCTATGCAGGCGGCCTCCGCTGGCCTGCCGCTCTACGTGCCTGGCGAGAGGGAGGCCGAGGCGTTCAGGAGGGCGGGGCTTGAGGTCAGGGGCGCGCTGAGGGACCTCCTTAAGGAGGTTGACGTCATAGTAGACGCTACCCCCGACGGGGTTGGGGCCACGTACGCCAAGGCCTACTCGGAGGCCGGGGTCAGGGCAATATTCCAGGGAGGGGAGGAGGCGAGCGTGGCCAAGGTCTCCTTCAGCGCCCTCTGCAACTACGACGAGGCTGTGGGCAAGGAGAGCGTCAGGGTAGTCTCGTGCAACACCACCGGGCTCCTGAGGTCGATATGCGCGTTAAACTCGGCCATTGGGGTTAAGTCCGTTAACGCCTTCCTCGTGAGGAGGGCGGCTGACCTCCAGGAGGTCAAGAGGGGGCCGGTGAACGCCATCGTGCTAAACCCCGCCAGGGTGCCGAGCCACCACGCCGGCGACGTAAGGAGCGTGCTGCCGTGGCTTGAGATAAGCACCGCCGCAGTGGTGGTGCCGACGACGCTCATGCACGTGCACTATGTCAACGTTAGGCTCAGGGGGGCCGCCACAAGGGAGGAGGTGATAGAGGCCCTCAGGGCGTCGCCCAGGGTGCTCGTGGTGAGCTCCTCGAGGTCCGGGGTTGAGAGCACCGCCCAGCTGATGGACGCGGCAAGGCACGTGAGGCCGAGGGGGGACATACCTGAGCTTGTCGTCTTCGAGGAGAGCGTCAGCGTGAGGGGCGAGGAGGCATCATTCATACAGGCCGTCCACCAGGAGTCCATAGTGGTGCCTGAGAACGTCGACGCTATAAGGGCCTCCCTGGGGATGGCGGACGCCGAGGAGTCAGTGAGGGCCACCAACGAGGCCCTGGGCATAGGGAGGCTGCCGGGCCTCGCGGGCAGCCCATCAGCGAAGGGCTAAAGTGAGCGCGTCAGCGCGCTGCTCGCCTCTCGCAGTTACAAAACTATGAGAGCCTCCAGCAAGTGACTGTGGCCCCGTTACCGTTTTATCAGAACGTGAAGGGCTGTAGCCAGGCGGAGGCGTCCTGCTGCTGGCGTCGCGGCCTTGACTGTAGGAGCGACTGAGCTCCAACAGCGCAAAGTTGGTATTACGTGGAGGCTGCATAGGTATTACAAGTCCTTTTGTTCCATTTATGAGGTCTGTGTTACTGCCAGTGATATCTAAATTAGTTTCCATTACCAATACAGCACCTTAGGTGTACAGCGTGGCGAGGTCCAGGAGGAGGGCCATCTCAGACATAGTTGCCGTCGTGATGCTGATAATAATTGCAATAGCCGCAGCGGTGCTGATCTACGCCTGGATGAGCGGCCTCATAGGCGGGGTCCATGGCACCAGCAGCGGCCTCTACACGAAGATTGAGATTGTGGGCGCAAGTATAAGCGGCAGCAGCAGCCCCTATAACGTGACTGCGACCGTTGAGAACATCGGAAACACGCAGGCCGTCATAAACTACATGGCCGTTGAGTACACGACGAACTCGTCAGTCATATGCTCAAGTACAACGATGATGTCCGGTTCAACAAAAGCACCAATACCAATATCGCCTAGTAGTATCAAAACCTTGTGGTTCAAATGCTCCACGTCGTCACCGCCAGCCGCTGGAACCCCCGTAACAATCGTGGTCTTAACCCCCAACGGCGTCACGGCAACCTACCAGACCGCGTGGCCGTGACGAGGCTTTAGAGACCCCCTATTGCAGTGAAAAAGAAAGCTTTTTTCTTCCCTTTGCTTTATGTTCAGCCCTAAAGCTAATTGCCCCCTTTAAGCTTTACGTGTAACTCGTAGCTGATGAGTGAAGTAGCCGCGGCCACTATGTCGAGCAGGGAGCCGAGGTTCCAGCCCCTTGACCTCCACGCCCTGTCAAGCTCCTCAGCGCCAAGGAGCGAGGCCTCCGCTATAGCTATTAGCGAGGCCCTGGCCCCCCTCGACCTCGCCAGCAGTGAGTCAGGCGTTGATGATGCCAGCCAGAGGAAGGTCCCTGATATGGCCTCCTCGATGCCCTCAGTGAGGCGCCCCCTCATGAGCTCGTAGGCCCTGAGCGTGAGCCTGTAGCCGTTAACCGCCTCCTGGGACACCAGGTCGTCCACTAGTCCTAGAACTTCCCCAAGCCCCACGCCCGGTGCCCCCTGGCTCACGTCAGGCAGCGGGCCCCGGTACCTGCCCAGGTGGGAGGGCCTCAGCTCCGCGAGGGCCCTGTAGTAGGCCGCCGACGCCCTCGGCGTCGACCTCCTCACGAGCTCGCTTGCCCCCTCGCAGAGGGCCCTCACCCCAGGCCTCCCAGGGGAGGCGGCTGCGAGTGGAACTATGAGGAGGGCCTGCCCGAGGCCAACGTTGGTTCTGAGTCCCAGGCCCCTCACTGCGTCAAGGTAGGCCTCAAGGCCGTCCGCTATGGGGTCCTCGGAGCCCTCAGCAGCCGATACGCATGCCCTTATTGCCCCCCTCTCGACGGCCTCGTGGTGTAAGGCGAAGTCAAATATGCCCTTGTCGGCCTGCCCCTGCACCCTTGTAACTGCCCCAGGCTTCGGGTGCGCCAGGGGCTCAAGGAGGGCCCCAAGGGAGAGGGCTGAGCCCAGCGCCACGCACTCATAGGCCTGAGAGGGCGTCACCAAGCCCCATCCCCTGGGTCAGCTCCCTTATCGCGCCCCACGGCCCCAGCTTCCTCCTCATCACCTCCAGCAGGTCCAGGAGCATGAGCTGCTCCTCCGACTCAGGCCCGCATCCCCTGGCCCCCTCAAACAGGTTCACGGCCTCCTCAGGGGTCATGTTGTGGAACAGCACGAGGTAGCCTGAGACCACGGTGCCCGTCCTGCCGCAGCCGGCGTAGCAGTGCACGTAGACCCTCCTGCCCTGGCCTAAAAGCCTTGCAATTGCAGCTATGGCCCCTGCAGTGTTTCCTATTGGCTCGACCTCCATGTCCCTTATCGGGTAGACCTCCCTTGAGGCCCCGCTAGCCTCGGCGGGGCAGGAGGGCTCAAGCGTTATTATCGCGTCGACGCTTATGCCATAATCGTCAAGGTCGACGCAGCCGGGGCCGGCGTAGAGCCCCTTTATCACCTCAGCCGGCTCATCCCTCATGTCATTCACCTGCCAGCCCAGCTAGCTCCTTGGCCCTCTCAAATATGGCCCTCAGGCCCTCAATGGTCAGCGTCCCGGTGTTCACGTTCCTTGGGCTCGGGTGGTAGCTAGCTATGAGCCACCTGCCGTCGGGCAGCCTGTACTCAGCCCCATGCTTAAACTCAGGCCTGACGTTGAAAATTCTGCAGAGCTGCTCAAACGCCAGCCTGCCGAGGGCCACGAAGACCCTGGCGTTCGGGAGCAGTGATATCTCCTCCCTCAGGTATGGGAAGCAGTTCTCCACCTCCTCCCTTAGGGGCCTGTTGTCGGGCGGGGCGCAGTGAAGGGCTGCAGTTATGTAAACGTGGTATACCTGAAGGCCGTCGTCCCTGCTCACGCTGACGGGCCTATTAGCGAGCCCTGCCCCGTAGAGGGCCCTGAAGAAGTTGTTGCCAGACTGGTCTCCCGTGAACATCCTGCCGGTCCTGTTGCCGCCGTGAGGCGCGGGCGCCATCCCAACGATCACTATTGGGGCCAGGGGGTCACCGAGGCTTGGCACTGGCCTTGACCAGTAGGCCTGGCCCCTGAACCTCCTGGGCGGGTTGAGGCCTACCTTGACGTCGAACTCCCTAAGCCTTGGACACCTGTTGCACGCCAGTATCTCCTCCTGCAGCTCCCTGAGCCTCCTCAGCCTCTCATCAGTTGCCTGCAAGCCGCCCCTTCCCAGGGCGTGATGCCCAGGAGGCCTTTAAGCTTGGTCTGTCTAGCGCCGAGTGACGGCACGCGCCACCGTGAGGTCTTAGCAGGGGCCGTCGCCGCCCTCCCCTACCTCGGCATAAGCCATCTCCTTCACATCACTCGTGCTCATCTCGGCCAGGGCCATGAGAGGCTAACCTTAATTTTTGGGCCTCAGCCCCCCGCCTAGGGTTTAAGTTGGAGAGGGGCAGCGGCATACTGCTTCACGTCACGTCGCTCCCAGGCTCCCCCCTGGTGGGGGACCTGGGGCCATCAGCACATGAGTTCCTGGAGCTCCTTAGGGAGGCCGGGCAGAGGTACTGGCAGGTGCTGCCGCTGAGCCCAACGGCGCCTGAGCACGACAACTCCCCCTACAGCGGCCTCTCTGCGTTCGCTGGCAGCCCGCTCATGGTGAGCCCCCAGCTGCTTGCTGAAGAGGGCCTGCTGACAAAGGAGGAGGTGGCCTCCATCCCGCAGGGGCCCAGGGGGCGTGTCGACTACCCCCTTGCGTACCAGCACAGGAGGAGGCTCCTTGAGCTCGCCCTCTCAAGGTTTAAGCCGACGGGGGACTACGACAGGTTCGTGGACTCAAACTCCTGGTGGCTCAGCGACTACGCCCTCTACGCCTCCCTCAGGGAGCACTTCAACGGCTCAGACTGGGGCTCCTGGCCCGAGGGACTGAGGAGGAGGGACAGGAAGGAGCTCGAGGCCTGGGGGCAGAAGCTGAAGTCAAGAGTCGAGCTGGAGCTCTTCACGCAGCACGAGTTCTTCTCCCAGTGGTCGAGGCTGAGGGCCCACGCCAGGAGGCTCGGCATAAGGATAATAGGCGACATACCTATATACGTGAGCTACGACAGCGCCGACGCGTGGGCGAACCCGCGCATCTTCAAGCTAAACAGGGACCTGAGGCCGGCCTTTGTCTCCGGTGTGCCGCCCGACTACTTCAGCAGGACCGGCCAGCTCTGGAACACCCCCGTCTACGACTGGGAGGAGCTCAGGAGGGAGAGGTACTCGTGGTGGGTTAAGAGGATGGCCCACGCCTCAAGGCTGTTCGACGCAGTTAGGCTAGACCACTTCAGGGGCTTCGCGGCCTACTGGGAGGTGCCGGCAGGCGAGAGGACCGCCGTGAGGGGCAGGTGGGCCAGGGGGCCCGGCGAGGACCTCTTCAGGGCAATAATGGCGGCGGCCCCGAGGCTCCAGCTCATAGCGGAGGACCTGGGGCTCATAACGCCTGACGTGGTGAGGCTGAGGGAGAGGCTCGGGATACCCGGCCTCAAGGTGCTTCAGTTCGCCTGGGACGGCAGCCCAAACAACCCTTACCTGCCCCACAACTACGCCAGGAACTTCATAGTCTACACGGGGACGCACGACAACAACACCATAGTGGGCTGGTTCTTCCACGAGGCCAGCCCGAGGGCCAGGGCGCAGGCGCTGAGGTACATGGGGCTGAACTCTGCCAGGGACATAAACTGGGCCTTCATAAGGCTGGCCATGATGAGCGTGGCTGACGTCTCCATTTTCCCTGCACAGGACGTGCTGGGCCTCGGGCCTGAGGCCAGGATGAACACCCCTGGAACTGTCGGCAACAACTGGCTCTGGAGGCTTGACTCCCTCGAGGGCCTGTGGAGGACTGCCAGCAGGCTGAGGGACATGACTAGGTCGTACGGCCGCTGACCTCGCCCGCCAGGGAGCGCTGCCCTCATTAAGGCGCTTCCTGCCGCGAGACCTGGTCAGCTATGGCCGCGCCTCAGCGCTCTGCGCGGCCCCTAAGGAGCCTCCTCCTGTGGAGCCTCGCCGCGAGGCCCACTACTATCCGGTAGACTACCACTAGGAGCGTCACCCCAATGATAATATATGCGATAGCGTACATGCCAAGTGACGAGGCGACGGCGCCCGCGGCAAACATGGCCCCCACAGCAAGCCTTGCGCTCAGCTCCCTCCTGAGGTCAGCCCTGGCCGAGGCAGGGAGCGACGGGTCCCTGACGGCCTCCAGCACTATGCCGGACCAGGCAAAGGCCATGGCCGAAAGCACGCCAGCTATGTAGATTGGGTTCCCGCTCCTCAGGACCACGGGCAGCACTGATATGAGCACAAGGACTATCACGTCGAGCGCCGGGAACCCCTCCCCTCGGGGCGGGTAGCTGAGCCTCTCAACTACGTAACGCCACCAGAACCACACGACGACCACGTTGACAACTATGAAGTTGAATATGGACTCCCACGTTATGCTTGAGGCCTGAAGGGACTCTGCGTTGAAGGCAAGGGCTATGGCCACTATCATTGTCGAGAGCTCTAGCACCAGCATGTTGGTCGTTAGCCTTGACTCCCCGCTCACATGGCCTCCCCCTTGAGGGGCCAGCAGCCTGAAGCTTTACAACTGAAAGCCTCGCCTTTTAAGGCGGGGATGACCAGAAAAGCCTATAAGGCCCTGTTTTCCTGGTAGTAGTTAGGTGGTAGTGATTGTAAAGCTGCGGTGCCCGCACTGCGGCTACGTCTGGGACTA
>Ga0080003_1000173_pt1 | contig 46607 bp, 43 predicted proteins | sample JossMetagenome_FD_69206 | JGI IMG/M metagenome (GOLD analysis project Ga0080003, IMG submission 69206) | Hot spring microbial communities from Joseph's Coat, Yellowstone National Park, USA - JC2_E (SPADES assembly) (version 2) | ecosystem: Environmental > Aquatic > Thermal springs > Hot (42-90C)... | reverse complement strand
TATAAGGGCTCTTCGATTTCCCCAGCAAGGCCCTCTCTAGCATTCTTTAGCAGGACAGCACGCCTATTGTACAGCATTTCAAGCTTCCTGCTTGTTTTAAGGCCGTGCTTCGCAAGCTTCTTCTTTTCCTTTGAAATGCGCTTTGTTATCTTCTTAAATTCAGATAGCACTGAACCACCCTTAAAAAGCATCCATGAACCATCTTCAACAGCCACAGCTGCAAGGTTTGCAATGCCTAGGTCAATGCCTGCCTTCATTTTGCCCCTTGGTTTATTATCCAATTTAACACTCATCGGAATCTTTGCGTACCACTTCTTCCTCGCGCTATCATAATATATTTCAAGGGTTCCATGCTTGCCGACCCACTTGAGCTTTCCGTTGAACTTAAGCCTTAGGTTAAAGTCCAAAAGATATATTTCATTTCCTTCAATCGTGTACCTGTCGTTTCTAATCAAAAGAAACATAACATCTTTCTTTTTATAAGGAGGCTTTGGCTTCATCCACTTAGGCAATTCCCCTTCTTTCTTCTTTTTGCTTAGCTTGAAAAACGATTTCCATGCAGAAGCGTTCTTCCTTGTTACTTGCTCCACGTTTGCTCCGTGCAATGCAGACTTGAATTTTTCATAAACGATTTTTTCTGTCTTATCAAAATCGACAGGTTCGTGCTTTTTGTACTGCTCAAGCCTCAACGTATTCACTTCGTTCCAGCAGTTCATAAATGCCTTTCCTAGAGCAATTAATTTAGCTTTGGTTTCCTTTCCAGCAATGATGCGCACTGTGTTTGTTCTACGCATTCTCTCTGTTATGTTATTCTCATTAATAGTATATAAATATATACTTCGCAATTCATCTCCTCCATGAATGTCGGAGCTTTCTTGCTCACGAATTTGTAATCACATAATTTATTTTCATGAGCACAAAAGGGCAACATTATGCAATCATCGTTTCATCCATAGGGCTTGGGTTATAGATATTTGCTCTGCTAATTGCGGTTTTTACACTGGCAATATTTGAGCCCGTAAAGCGTGCATTCATCTATGGACCATTCATCTTCTTCTGGTCAACATCATTTGTAATTATGGGTCTGGTTCTCATTGCAGTGGGAGCCATAGGCATACACTTTATGAATTCTGGTGATAGGAGAAGGGTTTCCATTGGTGGCTTGCTGCTGATTGTTGCATCGGTGTTTGCCTTCCCCACAATGTTTGGTTTTTTCCTTGGATCATTTTTAATGTTCATTGGTGGCATAATTGCAATGATTTGGGCTATGGCAAACGGCTCGGCTTGATTTCCTTGTAATAAAAAACATTTTCTGATAAAACATTTAACATTCGTAGGGGTTTAAGGAGGATCGGAATTTCTATTTTACCAGATGAGAAAACTTTTCAAAGCAGAGAAAAATTTAATATTGAGCAGATGACATTAGAAACAGATGAACTACAACACCTTTGTCCTCATAAAGGCTGTCGTTGACGATGTAAGGATAGATCCTAAGACAAGGGAGCCTTCACTTGCCGGTGTAAAATACAAAATGGACGATATAAGCAGGAATGCTGTTGAAGAAGCGGTGAGAATAAAGGAAAAAAATGGTGGAAAATCGGTTGGCATCATATTTGGTGACGATTATGCAAGCCTTGTGATAAAGGAAGCTATGGCAATGGGCCTTGATGAAGGTGTGATCATAAAGGGGTACAGGGGAAGCGATCCAAGGGTTACGGCACAGATAATTTCCAAAAAACTTTCAGAATTCAAATGGGACCTGGTTTTGATGGGATACTCCTCTGCTGACAGCTACACCGCTCAACTGCCACCTAGGCTTGCCAGAATCCTTGGCAGGCCACTCCTGGGCAACGCAATGAAGCTTGAACTATCAGAACAGAAGGCAAGGGCAACGCTGGAGCTTGAGGACTTTAACGCCGTTGTGGAGGGCGAGCTTCCACTTATCGTCTCTGTGGCGCAGGAGATAAATACGCCCAGGATACCTACACTGCTCCAGATAATGGCAGCTTCAAGGAAACCACTGAAAATTGAAAGCGCAGATGTAAGTTACCCTGAAGATTCAACAGTTATAAGCAATTTAGCCCCAGAATCTTCAAGAAAAAGGGTCATATTTGAGGATGTGGCAAAGGGTGTGGATGAGATCTCAAAGGTGCTTAAATCCTAAGATTTCAAAGCCTTAATTAGCATGGGAACAACGGTATATATGTCTCCTACAATCCCATAATCGCACTCATTAAATATCGGTGCGCTTTTGTCCTTGTTTATTGCTATGACCGTTTTAGAATCCCTCATTCCAACTATGTGCTGTATCTGTCCAGAAATTCCCAAGGCCAGATAAACCTTTGGTTTAACCCTCTTGCCTGAAAGTCCCACTTGTCTTTCCTCTTCAAGCCAGTGAAGGTCAGAGCAAACCGGCCTGCTGCCTGCAAGTTCAGCGCCAATAACTGATGCCAGCTGCCTTGCCAGCTCTATGCCATCCTTCTTTCCAATGCCCCTTCCAACTGCAACTATTTTATCAGCCTTGCTCAGGTCAACTGCGCCTTTCTGCTTCTCCTCCCTGGAAATCAGGCTTATGGAACCTGGCTGAACATGAACACTGATCACTTCAGGTTCAAATGATTTATCTGCAACCAGCTGGCTTGCAACCCCTGACATTACCGTAAAGGCTCTAGCTTTTGTAATCTTCTGCATAACGGTTTTTCCACCGTAAAAGAACCTTGACACCCTTGCGCCTTCATTTTCTGGCTCAAAGGACATTATTTCTGACTCCATTGCCAAGCCCAAATCCTGAGAAAACATGGCTACAATTTCTCTATCCACCGTTGTTGCTCCTGAGAAAAGGTAATCATAACCGCTTGAATAAATTCCTTCAAGTGCAAGGGCAACTGGCTGCGGATCAAATGGATACCCATCCATGTGATAAACCCTTCTGGAACCAAATGAAGCTATTTTGCCTGCTTCCCCCATAAATGCCACATCTGTATCGATTTTCCCTTTTAGAAAGTTAAGCATTTCCCTTATCAGTTCGGCATTTTCAGAAAATACAAGGCCCTTCATAAATTTAAAAAGTACTTAGCATTTTATAAACTTTAACTGCCTTCCAGATGTTCCTCAACTAGCTGTGAAATATCTATCACCTTCATGGAACCGTTAGTTTTTACATTGGAGGCATCATTCAGCATGGCATTGCAGAATGGGCATAAGGTAACAGTGACCTTTGCGCCTGTCGCAGACAGCTGGTCAAGCCTCTCGTGACTTATCCTCTTTTCTTCAGGCACATCGTACCAGTAATTTGCCCCACCGGCTCCGCAGCAGAACGTCCTTTCACCATGAAGCTTTGGCTCCTTTAGGTTTGCAATAGAAGAAATCACCATCCTCTGCGGCTCCACTACCCCGTTGTACCTTGCTAGGTAGCATGGGTCATGGACCACAACGTCTTCGTCTGTCTTCTTCAATTTTATCTTTCCTCTGTTCAGCAGCTCCTCAATCAGCTGTGATTCATGGTAAACCTTTATTTCTCCTGCATAAGGATCAATTGCAGGATAATCGTTTGAAAATGAATTGTATCCATGGGCGCACAACACGACAAGCTTTTTCACATTATATTTTTTGAATATTTCAATGTTGGTGAGAGCATAGTTCTGGAATGTACCTTCTTCCCCTAACCTGCGGGCAGGGTCACCGCAGCATGTCTCTTCTTCACCCAGGAAGGCAAACCTGTCAATCATGCCCGCACTTTTCAATATTTTTAGCAGGGACCTTACGCTCTCTCGTGACCTATCGTCAAAGCTTGCCATGCAGCCAACCCAGAGAAGGTATTCGAATGGCCTCCCTTCTCTTGCCTCACTGATTCCGAACTCCTCTTTTATCCAAGAATTTCTTCCATAATTTGACATGCCCATTGAATTTCCGCTTTGCATTAAATTCATCAAAAGCGATGACTTCTTCTGGTCAAGCCTGTTCTTCTCCACCATCGTTCTCCTAAGAGAGTAAATCACTCCGAGATGATCAACCCCAACTGGGCAGGAATAAACACAGGCTCCACATGTGGTGCATGACCACACTTCATCATCTGAAATTACGCTGAACGGATTTGTATCTTGGCTTTCTTCTTTAAGCACGCTAACTTTCCTGACAAGAACCCTTGGTGAAAGGATTCTACCAGTAGCTGTTGCCGGGCATGCTGCTTCACAAGCACCTATTTCAACGCATGAATCACATGAAGCCAGCACTTCACCGCCAAACTCATTCACCTTGTCAACCCCCATTTTTACCTGGGATGCATCAACCTCACCCGACTGTATTTTCTTCAGTTCAAAAGGTGCTTTTACCTTGCTGACTGGCCTGTCAAAGTTCTTGATCAGGTTTATTGATGGCTTTGCATAGTAAATTGCTATAAACATGTTCTTGGTCGCGTCAAGGATGTTTGCCAGCCAGTCAAATCCAGAAAACCATTCAACCACAAGCTGAGCAATAGTGAACGATATTACAACTATTAGCACGACCTGGAGCTTCTTTGAGCCTGCAATCATTTTATCGCTGCCCCCTAGCTTTCTGTTAAGGCCTTCACTCTTCCTCAGCAGCTGAAGCCTCCATGCCAGGGCAGGCAAAAGCCCAAATATTACTGGAACGGAAAGTGCGAGCATAAGATATAGCAGGGGCCATATGTACGGGAGAACAGGGCCCAAGAGCGCAAACGCAATCGAAAGCAGCAGGCCAACCACTATTGCAAAGTGCATTCTGTCTATCGAATCACCATTTATCAGCCTGTTCATCTCTTCAATGCCAAGCTTCCATATGCGCTTCATGCTGAACTTTACAGAGTACCTTTTTCCCCAAAGCATGAAAGTGTAAAGTATTGAAATGACGCTGAACAGCACAAGAGAGTAGGTCAGATAGAAAACTGCCAACATCATAAGGCTCAATTAACTTCCCCCTTTAAATTGTTGACAAGTTCCCAAGAGAAATTTATCGGCAACTGGGATTATGATTGTTGTCATTACAATTGCAATTTGCCCCACAAAAATATAAATATAGCTGTTATGGGCTCCAAAATTTAACTGTTTTCATTGTGCAGGTAAAATTTAAATTTAGGTATTTTTTAATAAATAATTATGGACTATTATAACTATCAGCTGAATATGAAGAACCTTTTCTCAAACACCAAAAGGCTATTTGGATCAAGGGAAATAGTTTACAGGGACATAAAAAGGTACACGTATAGCGAGTTTCTGGAAAGGGTTAATGGGCTTTGCAAGGGGCTTCAGGAAATAGGCGTAAAAAAGGGAGATGTGATAGGCGTGCTTGATTGGGACACCACAACCTACATGGAATCATACTTCGCCATACCGATGGCCGGCGCTGTCATGCACACAGTAAACATAAGGTATCCGCCTGAACTTATATACCTGACCATGAACCATGCAGGCGACAAGTACGTTATTGTAAGGGATGAATTTGTTCCAATCCTTGAAAGGAGCGCGCCCCTTTTTGATTTTATAAAGGGCTGGATAACATACTCTGACAGCGCAAAAAAGGTCCAGACTGCGCTGTCTCCTCATTATGATTATGATGACCTCGTAAAGAAAACTGATTGTGAACCGCCTGACGTTGATGAAAATTCTCAGGCAACTGTATTTTACACATCCGGCACAACCGGCATGCCAAAGGGCGTAACCTTCACACAAAGGAACCTATTCCTTCACACGCTTTCACTGGTGGCATTCATGAAATACCCTCCCTTATCGCTTACAGATAAGGACGTGTTCATGTCCCTTGTGCCAATGTTCCATGTTCATTCATGGGGTATGCCATACGTTGCCCTTCTGAATGGTAACAAGTACGTGCTGCCTGGCAAATATGAACCTACGGTGCTACTGAACATGCTCAAGAATGAAGGGGTAACATTTTCCACAATGGTGCCTTCTATCCTTTATATGATGTTAAATGCACCAAACGTTGAGGAGTATAAGGATTACCTCAATGGATGGAAGGTCATAATCGGGGGTGCTGCCCTGCCGAAAGGGCTTGCTGAAAAGGCCAAAAAGTTTGGGATTATGGCAATTGGTGGATACGGATTATCTGAAACAGCTCCAGTGCTTACGATTGCAGTACATAACGACCATACAGCCAAACTTTCAGAAGAAGAAGCCATGGACTACCTTACAAGCGCCGGGCTGCCAATACCCATGGTTAATTTGAAAGTGATAGACAGCTCGGGAAATGAAGTTCCATGGGACAGTAGCACTGTAGGCGAAGTTGTGGCACGTACGCCATGGCTAACACAGGGATACTACCTAGACCCTGAAAAGTCCGAAGAGCTGTGGAAGGGTGGTTGGCTGCACACCGGAGACCTTGCAATAGTTGACAAATTTGGTTACATTCATATAGTTGATAGGGAAAAGGACGCTGTAAAAAGCGGCGGCGAATTCATCCCGACGCTAATTGTGGAAAATGTCATGAGTGAAGTGGATGGCGTCAATGAAGTTGCTGTGGTAGGAGTTCCAGATGAAAAATGGGGCGAAAGGCCTGTAGCATTTGTAACAAGGAAGAGCCAGATAAGTGAAAGGGAAATATATGATCACATGGAAAAATACGTGCAGATAGGAAGGATACAGAAATGGTGGGTTCCAGATAAAATCATATTCATAGAAAACATGCCGCGCACAAGCACCAACAAAATAGATAAGAAAGAGCTGAGAAGCATGTACGCTAAGGGTTAGCAAGCCTTCCTTTGCCCATTCATTCAGATATGCTCTGTTCCCTCATGAATTGCAAAAGATAGTATGGGCCGCCCGCGCCCTTTCCTGTTAAGCCGCTGCCCTTCCATCCAACAAATGGATGAAAGCCGACAATTGCACCAGTTGTGGCGCTTGAATACCTGTTCACATAAACCACGCCTGCTTTTATTGAATCCTTAAAAGCTGCTATTTCTTTCTTTCTCTTTGAATACAGGCCTGCGGTCAACCCGTACTGGCTGTCGTTGGCCATCTTTAGGGCATCTTCAAAGCTTTCATAGTAGTCCACAAGTAGGAATGGAAGGAAGAGTTCCTTCCTGTATAGCTCATGCCCGTGCCTGAGCTCTGCTATGGTTGGTTCAACATAGAAGCCGTTAAGTTCCGTTTTAACCACATTGCCGCCGTAAATTATTTTGCCATCATTCTTTGCCAGTTCAACTGCCCATTTGTACCTTTCAAAGGCTTCGCTGCTTATTAGCGGACCCATGTACACGTCCCTTTCAAGCGGATTACCAACCTTTATTTCCTTGACCCTTTCGATCAGAAGCTCAATGAACCTTTTTGCAATTCCTGACTGCACGTACACCCTGGACAGCGCGCTGCACTTTTGCCCATCAAATCCAAAGGCTGCAGCTGCCACACCAGCAGCTGCACCCTCCAGGTCTGCACTATCAGAAACTATAGTCGGGTTTTTGCCGCCCATTTCAACTATGAATGCCTTGTTTTGCCCTAGCTCGTACGATTTCTTTATCATACCCATTCCAACTTCCATAGACCCCGTAAAGACTATCCCGCTGACTGAGCTGCTGGTTGCAAGTTCATCCCCCACAACTGTTCCAGGACCAGAGACATAATTAAACACGCCAGGAGGAAGTCCAGCATCCCTGAAAAGGTGATAGATCATTGCACCTGTTAGCATGGACATGTTGCCGGTTGACGATGGCTTGAAAACCACGGTGTTTCCCGTTACCATTGCACCGGTGCTCATTCCTGTGGAAATTGAGACAGGAAAGTTAAATGGCGCAATGACACCAAATACACCGTAGGGCTTCATTGGGCGTGACACCCTTTCCCCTTTGCCAGGCGACCCGTGAAACCCAAGCCTGACCTTGGTTCGGGTGCCATGAAGGTAAACCGCGTCCCCATAGCCCCTGTTTTTGAGCATCTGCAGTGAATAGTATCTCAGAAAGTCAATTGCCTCATCAACTTCGCCCATCGATTCAAACCTGTTCTTTCCGTTTTCAATGCTAAGCACTGCAGCAAGCACGAACTTGTTCTTTGAAAAGTGATCTGCTGCTTTTAGCATCAATCTAGCCCTTTTTATGTAGCTAATTCTTCCCCACTCATTGAATGCCTCAAGCGCGGAATCGATGGCCATTCTGGTTTCCTTTCTGTCAGCCTTCTGGCATGTGCAGATTACTGAACCATCGATTGGTGACCTTTCTGTCAGTTTGCTTTCAGTTGTGACCTCACTGTCCCCTATGTACAGTGGATACTCCTTGCCAATCCAGTCCCTCATTGCATCCTCGATGGCCTGCTCAAAAAGTGAATGAAATTCATTTTCCCTTCCCTTTTCAGAGAACATTCTGAAGGTAAATTCGTTCCTGAACTCTCTCATAACCATCATTTATGCATTTTAATAAATAAACGTTTTCTACTAACGATTTTGATGATATTACCCAGAAATTTGCAATAAATTCATAAAGTAAAACCTTTTTATCCTAGAAATTGATAATGTACTATGTTGACATCTTTTGAGTCAATATTTGCTGGAAAATGGATAGCAGGGCCTGACATAGAACACGCCATGAGCAGGGCAAGGGAAATCAACAGAAGGGGCTGCAGTGCAATAGTAAATTACCTGGGTGAGGACCTGAAGGACAACACTGAAATTGAGGAATCAACAGTGGAATACATTAAGCTTATAGAAGCCATAAAAGCCAACAAAATAAACGCAGACATTTCAGTCAAGGCTTCGCAGATAGGTCTTGCAGTGAGTGAAGAAACCGCCATGGCAAACTATTCAAAAATAGCTGGCAAGGCAAGGGGTGCGGGTATATTTGTATGGCTGGACATGGAATCATCGGGCACAGTTGACAGCACAATAAAGATCTATGAATCTCAGGTTAAAGCTGGGGGAGTTGGAATAGCAATTCAATCATACCTAAGAAGGTCAAACATGGATGCAGAAACGCTAGTTAACGAAGGCGGTATAATCAGGCTTGTTAAGGGTGCATACAGGGAGAGCCCTGAAATAGCCTACACTGAATGGAGAGAAAGAACTGAAAATTTCAGAAAAATAATGAGCATGCTGTTCGAAAAGTCCGCAACGTTCACTGTAGCAACCCATGACCTTGAGCTCGTTAATGATGCGGTGAACCTTAATAAAAAATACAACAGGAATGTAACTGTTGCGATGCTTCTTGGAATAAGAAACAGGTATGTATATGAACTTGCCAGGACAGGGTTCAGGTGCGCCATCTATGTGCCCTACGGCCGCAGATGGGTAGATTACGCATCAAGGAGGCTTAGAGAAGCCAGCAACATTTACCTTTTGCTGAGGTCCATCATGGAAAGGTGATGCTAAATGAGTTTTCATAAACAGATTATGCAAAGAAATAACTTTAGTAATTTGTACCGTTGATATCATTCAATTTGTTCGAATGTTGCAATCTTAGCGTTATCATCAAATTTCAGGTAGAATTTATATCTCTTTTCTTCGTTCTCTGCTACGCATGTTCTTCCCCTGTAATAATTTCCCTCTATTGAAAGGTTGTCAATCGCTTTCCATCCTGTCCTGTACTTCACTTCTTTTATCATATTTTTGAACCCTGTAGCACACATTTCGCAGCAAAAAAATAGCTTTTCTCCATCTATCTCCTCATAATAATTCCCCCATGTGGCACCACAAAGAGCACAGCCACTATCCTTGTCTCCTGCCCTGTTTCCATTTACCTCAATCTTCATGATAATGATACCAACCTCATCAAATTTTTATCAAATTCAATTCCTCTTTCTAGCCTCGCGGTCAAATAGTTTGCCAAAGCATTAAATGATCTTAAAACTGTAACCTGAATTTTTTCAGGGTCTTTGGCATATTTATCTACAAATTCCAAAGCCTCTCCTGCATGGCTCTGATCCATTTTATATCCCTCTCCTAGGAAATCCTTTACTTCCTGTGGAAAATCATTATTGTATAGTATGTTTTCGTTAAAATAGTGCATCCTTGCACCGTACTTTCTCAAAGTTTTATCTGCCATTAACTCCAAACTGTGCATGGCTGCCATTATCTCAACCCAATTGCGTTCAAGAGCAATTCTTCTCCATTCATTTAATGCAGATACAGTTGACGGCAACGGCTTATAGCCTAGGATTCTTTCCCTTGGAACTCCAAGGCTTTCACCCATTCTAATCAGCAATTCATAATGAGATGGCATCCCCTTATAACCCAGGTACTCCGTGCTTATGTTCGCCAATTCATACTTCATGACCTCTTCAATGTCAGTTTTAAAAATTATTTCTGAAAGCACTTTTACCCAGTTTTTAAGGAAATGCTGATGTTCAATGACGTATCCTAAGAGAAGCCCCCTGCTTGGATTCTGCATTCCTATAATAAATGGGTGGGGTGATTTTCCATAAAATTTTTCGATGAGCCTTTCCCTGATCCAGGAACTTAATGTGTTATAGGAAAAGAACTTTTCAAGCATGGTGGAAAATTTGTCTACATTTACCTCCTTTGAAGTTAAGTTTCTGTTTATCCACATTACATGGGATGGATCGCTCTTTTTAGCCATAGAGTGCATATGTATTGCTATTTCACTCCATTCAGAAGATCTAAATTCGCATGAAGGGCATATTGGCACAATTTTTAATAATCATCAATAGAGCAATATAAAATTTGTTACAAATTTTCTGTTGACCTTAAGGCTTAAAATTTATTTTTTAGCGCCTATTTATAGCAAATGATCTTACAAACCAGAAAAATGACCCCATAGCACTTATACTCTATATCTTTAATTATTTCTCCAGTTTGAGGAGGGCCTCTCACGTTCTCGAGCCCATAATCAAGAGGAGCAATATGGAAATGGATTCAAAAGTATTCGTTCATTTTCGATTCATTTGACGTTGATAAACACTATTCCATATTTATTGATGAAACTGAAATAAACGTTAGAGAAGCTTGGCTATGGGTAGCATACGAACCTCAACTCAAAGCGTTCCTATAATTCCACATAAGCTGGCACCAGAACTCTCTCGATGCATACTATTTCATAAGTAAGCTTGTATGGTAGGAAGACTGTTTACACAGACGGAGTTCTTTGGTACGTTGATGTGGGTAGGAGTAGATCATGTTATATATGAACAAGGCTTGAAGAACCTCATGGAAAGGATGAATGAGCACATAAAGGACAGGACAGAAGCTTTTGAGAACATGCAGAAAGCCAAAATTTGACCATGTAATGAACTGGCTCAAAGCCTTCAGGTTCTTCTATAATTATGTACTCACGAACTAGGAAATTGGTTCAGCGCCATTATCAAATGATCAGCTGCCAGAATGGATTAAGCCGATTTTGTTGATGCATAAGGGAACAGGTTATGAGCTTAAGTTAACGGCACCCCCTGGTGTGAGCAAAAATATTTATATATAAAACTATAGGATAGTTAATAATGCAGGGCAGCAATGTAAAAAATAAAAATACTGCCAACAAGGTCATTGCATTTATACTGCTAATAATCCCATGGATTACGTACCTCTGGATAAACAGCTACAATAAAGCTGAACCGCCTTTATTTGGTCTTACATTTTTTTACTGGTACCAGACAGTATGGCTCGCAATTTCAGCAATTTTGTTTGCTGTAGCTGCAGTGCTTATTTACTGGAGTGAAAAGAATTGATAGGGATAGCTGGCTGGATAACTTTCATAGTGCTTTTCGTAATATTTACTTTATTGGGTTTTTATGGAGCCAGATGGAGAAAAGGAGATCTAACAAATCTTCATGAGTGGGCTTTGGCAGGCAGAAGGCTGGGTACATTTCTTGCCTGGTTCTTAATAGGCGCAGACCTGTACACCGCATATACTTTTGTAGCAGTTCCTTCGGGGATGTTTGCTTCTGGCGCCCTGTATTTTTTTGCCGTGCCATATGTGGCCACAGCATTTATGGTTGCAATGGTAACTATGCCAAGGCTTTGGCAATGGTCAAGAGAGAAGGGATACGTTACCGCGGCTGACATGGTTCAGGACAGATTTTCCAGCAGGGTTCTTGCTGGGCTTATAGCTTTAACCGGGATAATTGCTGAGCTGCCCTACATAGCTCTGCAGATAATAGGCATGCAGGCAGTCCTGGGAATAATGCTGCTTGGTGTTACAAAGAACGTATCCCTTATAACTGATATAGCCCTCACCGTGTCATTCATAATACTGGCTGCTTTTACCTTTACAAGCGGCTTAAGGGGAGCCACACTGGGAGCCGTTTTGAAAGATACACTGATCTTTCTTGCAGTGATCGCGCTGATAATAGTTGTACCTCTCAGGTATGGAGGGTTTGCTTCAGCATTCACTGATGCACAAAATTTTGCTTCAGCGCTTGCTGCAAAACACATAACATGGCTGGGAACAGGGATAACCAACCTGAAATCCGTGGCTTCGCTTGAAGCCGGATACACAACGCTTTGGATGGGCAGCACTTTCGCGCTCTTCCTCTATCCTCACGCCATAAATGGATCTTTAAGCGCATCGGGTAAAAGGCAGCTAGCCATGAGCAATGCATTGCTTCCGATTTACGGAATCGGGCTTGCTTTGCTTTCCTTGCTCGGATTGCTAGTTTATTCAGATTCGGGCGCCATGCAGATGCTGAGCAATTTTCCGCTTTCGAGCAGAGGCATATATTCAATACCTGCACTTGCGCTCACATCACTTCCGGGCTGGTTTGCTGGAATAGCCCTGTTAGGTATATTTATAGGGGGGCTTGTGCCCGCGGCGATAATGGCAATTTCACAGGCTAATCTGCTAACGAGGAACATAATCAAGCCACTTTACCCCAACATAAAACCTGAGACAGAAACCAGGATTTCAAAGTGGGCTTCTGTAATCTTTAAGTTCATAGCTCTGGGTTTTGTATTTTTGGTTCCGGCTACCTATGCAATACAGCTTCAGCTTCTTGGAGGCATAATAATACTCCAAACCCTTCCTTCAGTTTTTCTGGGGCTCGTAACAAAAAAACTCCATAAATATGCGCTGATTGCAGGATGGGCTGTCGGCATATTGTCCGGAATATACCTGGTTGAGTTGGCTAACAGGTTTGGGCCTTTGTCCACAAGCCTATTCCCTGTGGGAGGATACCTTCTCTGGATAGGTTTGCTGGCCCTCGGATTTAACCTTGCCATTGCGGTCATTCTGAGCATCCCCACTCTTTTTAAAAAGCAAATTTAATTTTTTGCAATGTTAAATTAAATTGAGGCTCATGATATCTTTTAGTCAAAAAAGGCAAGGAGCAAAAAAATATTTTATTTGCGATGAATTCAGCTTCCTGCAGTTAAAGAATAGTTAATGAATGATGGTGGAGAGGAAATAACCTTTAACCCGTATGCTTGTCCCGAAACCGGAAGTAACACTATGAGCTGGGAAAACTTTGCTGCAAGAACCGGCGTTATCACTCCATGAAAAGTGAAGGTCACTGTTGTGCCTGGCTGAAGAACGTATGCGTTTGCTATTGATCCGTTTAATGCATTCATGAGCTGGTAAGAGCTTCTTAAATGAGGTGCAGAGAAAGGAACTAGGCTTGTTCCGTTGACGAAAAAGAATATGGGCATGTTAACCTGGATTTGCTGGCTAGCTGAGCTTAAAGGGTGGGGTAGAGCGTTTAGCGTCATGCTCCATGGCCCTTCAAGTGTAATGGCGTATATAACAGCGTTTTCGCTACCTTCATTCTTCAATGTGATGTTAAATGTGGTCTCGTTATCGTTGAAGGTGAGGCTTGAGCTTACAACCGTTATGTTTGTGTGTACCCTTCCAAGCTCATTGACAACGCTCTTTGGCATTGGAACTTCCTGACCTACAGCGCCCTCGGCGCTGAACGGTATTGCAAGTGCAACCGGTGTTAATATGAACCTTTCACTATGACCAGAGTAGGCAACCACTACATGGGGCATCAAGTCCACGAGGGCTCCTGAGGTGGCGTTTGTAATGGGTATCTTCAGAACCCTGCTGGGCACGAAAACCGAGTAATTTGAGCCGTTCACTGTGATGGTTACTGACGATACATCAAGCCTTATCTGATTAACCGTGACGTTCTTGGGTATGTTAACCACGGCAATGATCCTGGAAGTGTTTATCAGTGATAGCAAATCCACCTTGCCGCTGAAGTTGGCATAATATGGAGAGGAGTTGGTTATCAGCTCCACTTTAGAGTAATTCAGGTATAGAGCTGTCGTGCCTGCAGGAACCGTGGGAGGATCTGTAAGTGCCACTGTGAATGAAACTTTGCCCGAAGTTGAGGTGGGTGGCGCAACAGAGGTTCTGTAATAGCTGTACGCAACATACCCAACACCAATGACCAATATTATTACTATCAAAATAGCAGTTATACTTTTTGTGTTCATCGTTTTTGATGGTGTACGCGCTTTTAATAAGGAACGCCAAGAAACTATCATGGAACGCTCTGAAACCCTTAAGCGTTTAAGCGGGCGCTCAGCAATACGGTAGTTGAACTCTCCATAAACTTTCTATTAAAATGAGCTACTTAACGATAATTTGTGAACTGAATGGGCTAACAAGATCAGCATTAAGCTACCCCGTGCATCAGTTTAACGGTGCTGTTAACTTAAGCTCAAGGTTTATTTCTAGCGGGACCCTATTTCTGGCAAATGATTACACAAACCAGAAACAGGACCCCAATAGCACTTATACTCTATGCCTTATTTCTCAAGTTTGAGCTTAAGAAAAGCTTCCCATGCACTTGAGCCGATAATAAAGAGGAGCCATGTAGCAATATGGAAATGGATACAGAAACATTCCTTTGTGCTTGATTCTTTTGATACAGATAAGAAAGACGTGAAAGTTATATTCATAGATGAGACCTAAATAAAAACCTGAAGGAAGAAAGCGTGGTTATGGGTTGCGTTTGAGCCGAACCTCAAAGCATTCCTTTCTTTCCGCATGAGCTGGCACCAGAACTCTCTCGATGCTTACTATTTCATTATTAGGCTGATACGGAAAGAAGCCAATATACACTGATGGAGCTCTATGGTACAATGATGCGTACAGGTGGGCAGGAGTTGATCACTTGCGATTAAAGCTTGAAGAACCTCATTGAGAGAATGAATACATTAGGGACAGAGGCTTTTGCCGACCTTTTTTCAACAAAAAAGTTGAGCTTTAAAACTGTGAAGAACTGGATTACTTCCTTTAAATTCTTCTACAACTTAATCTTAACGAACGAAGACATTGGGCAGGCGCCCCTCTCTGATGACATTTTACCCGAATTGTTGAGGGTCATTTAATTGATAATAAGCCTGAGGTGATCAAGGTGAGCTAAAGTTAACGGCACCTTGAAGTGTGAGCAAAAATATTTATAAGTATCAATGTTATATTATTGTTTTGAAAATGAGCTCGTACGATGTTTTGGAAGAGGTTATAGGCAAGTTGAATTCAAACTCTTCGCTCAAAGGGGAATTAAAACAGTTTGCTGGGAAATCCTTTCAATTCAAGCCAAATGGCAACCCCGAGTATTATGTAAATTTCAAGGAAGACGGTTCAGCCGAGCTTTTTAAGGGAAGCAGTCAGAAACCTGATACAGTAATTTCTGCAGATGATCAGGTTCTCAGTGACGTGATAACAGGCAAGACTGATGCAGTGAGGGCATTCTTTATGGGTAAGCTGAAGGTTTCAGGTGACGTTTTCCTTTCTCAAAGGCTTGTTTCAGTGGTTAAGAAGGCCAATCAGTGAATTAAATTGGAAATAAAGAAGGTCGCCGTAGTAGGAGCAGGCGATATGGGACACGGGATAGCAGAGCTCTTTGCGCTAAATGGATATTCAGTAAACCTTATCGATATTAGTGATGAAGCAATTAAAAGGGCAATCCAGGGAATAAGGGAAAGCCTTGAAAGGTTTGTTAAAAGGGGAACCATCAGCGAGGAGAAGGCCCAGGAAATAGTTTCCGGGATAAAGGCATTTACAAAGATAGATGAGGGAGTTGCTGACGCTGATTTTATAATTGAAGCCGTGCCAGAAAAGATTGAAATCAAGGACTCTGTTTTCAGGGAAGTTAGCCTACATGCCAGGCCAGATGCGATAATTGGCTCAAACACATCCAATATAAGGATAACTGAGCTGGCTAAAAGCGTTTCAAACCCTTCAAGGTTTCTGGGAGTACACTTCTTTAATCCGCCAGTTATCATGAAGCTCGTTGAAGTTATAAAGGGTGAGGAAACCAGAGAAGACATAATCAATACAGTTTATGATGTAATAAAAGGCATGGGTAAAGTGCCGGTCAAGGTTAAGAAGGATGTTGCAGGTTTTATAGTGAATCGTATATCAGCACCTGAAATGCTCTACTTTTGCCTTGTGCTCGACAGGGGAATTGCAAAGCCTGATGAGGTTGACGTTTTTGCCAGATCTCAGGGCCTGCCAATGGGTCCATATGAGCTGATGGACTTTGTGGGCATTGATGTGGTTTATGATTCGATGGTCTATTATGCAAAGGAAATCTCTGATGAATACGGAAAGTGCGGCACTATAAAGCAGATGGTGGAGAAGGGTTTGCTGGGCAGAAAGACAGGAAGGGGATTCTACGAATGGAGTAACGGAAAGGCAGTAATAGGTTCAGTTAACCCTACTGATAAGGTCACCCTGCTGGATGTCCTTGTCCTTGAAGTAAATGAAGCTGTAAAGTTGATTGAGCTTGGCGTCGCATCACCAGATGATATAGAAACAGCAGTAAAGCTGGGCCTTAACAGGCCATTTGGTCCAATATCAGTTGCCCAGAGCATGACAAATTCTGAAGTTAAGGAAAAGCTTGAACAGCTGTCAAAGGAGTTTCAGTGCAATGTGTTTGCTCCGGCTGAAAGCATAAAGAACGGCAAGCTCAGGGATGCCATAGAGGGGAGGCTGGTGCCTGCAGAAGAGAAACCTGCAGAAGAGAAACCAACTGCCTATAAGGCGATAAGTGTTGAGAGGGTTGCAGATAGAGTTGTAAGGATCAGCATCAACAGGCCCAGGCTCAACTTGATAAGCTTAGATGTAATAAATGAGCTGGAAAAGGCAATTGATGAGCTCTGGAATGATAGGGAAACATTTGTCATACTTATCACAGGAACCGGTTCAAACTTCTCCGCAGGGGCAGACCTCAGCGCGTACTTTGCAGATTCAGCGCAGTTCATGGAGTTTTCAAGAAGGGGGGAAAGGGTGTTCCGGAAGTTTGTTGAGATACCAAAAATCACCATTGCTGCAATGAAGGGGTACGTTCTGGGAGGGGGCTTTGAACTGTCACTTGCATGTGACATAAGGGTATCAACAAGCAACTCCACAATAGGTTTTCCAGAAGTTACGCTTGGGCTTGTGCCGGGCTGGGGAGGAACACAGAGACTGCCGAGGCTGGCAGGCGCTTCAAGGGCAATGCACATGATACTTACTGGGGAGAGGATAACTGGAAAGCAGGCATATGACATGGGCATTGTGGCTAAGCTGTTTGACAGCGATATTGACGGTGAATCATTAAAGTTCGCTCAGGATATAGCTTCAGCATCAGCCCCAATAGCTGCAGGGCTGGCAAAGAAACTGATCAACAAGGGGTCAGATGTGCCCGAAGATGTGGGTCTTGACATGGAATCAACCGCAATGGGCCTGCTGTATGGGACTGAGGACCTCAAGGAGGGAGTTTCAAGCATGCTGTCAAAGAGGAAACCAGTTTACAGGGGGAAGTGAAGGGCAGTTTTGGATGCATATATAGTTGATTACCTTAGAACTCCATTTTCACGGTCAAGGCCAAAGGAGCCGGAAAAGGACGTTTACAATACATTGAGAATGGACGAAGCCCTTGCTGCGCTTATCAAGTCAGTTTTGCAGAGGAACAAGATAGATCCAATGGACATAGGTGATGTAATAACCGGGTGCGCCTTTCAGGTGACAGAAAACTGGCTTTATGGTGGCAGGCATCCCATAATACTTGCAGGCCTGCCAGTGCAGGTTCCAGGCATGGCAATAGACAGGGCATGCTCTTCATCTATGGCTGCGTTGACAATGGGGGCAATGGAAATTGAAACAGGACATTCAGGGATAGTTCTTGCAGGGGGAATGGAGCACATGACTCACGTGCCCCTTGGCGATAACCCTCACATAACGCCAAATTATAAGCTTCTGATAAGGCCAGAATATATGAAATACAATATGAATGTTGGGTATGTAATGGGGCTCACAGCTGAAAAGCTGGCCGAAGTTAGCGGAATAAGCAAGGAGGAAATGGATCAGTGGTCTTACCGCAGCCACAAGCTGGCTGCAGGCTCACTTGAATGGCTGTCGGGAGAACTGCTTCCAATGAATGTGGAGTATCAGGGAAAGACTGTGACCATTGACAGGGACCAGAGCATAAGGGCTGATACCACCATTGAGCAGATAAGGAGCCTGCCAGCATCGTTCAAGCAGGGAGGCGTGATAACTGCCGGAAACTCGTCCCCGTTAAATGCCGGGGCATCGCTTGTAATGGTTGCTTCTAAAAAGATGATTGAAAAGTATGGATTGAAGCCAATTGCAAGGATTGTATCTGCAGGTTGGGCAGGGGTAGAGCCAGACATCATGGGCAAGGGTCCGGTTCCAGCCAGCAGGAAGGCGCTTGAGAAGGCAGGGCTAAAGGTGAGTGACATAGACTTTTGGGAAATCAATGAAGCCTTTGCGGTAGTTACTCTCTATGCAATAAAGGAGCTAGGCATTGAACCAGACAGGGTAAACGTGCACGGTGGTGCAATAGCAATAGGCCATCCGCTTGGAGCTTCTGGAGCAAGGATAACTGGAACTCTGGCAAGGATCTTAAGGGAAAGGAACGGCAAATACGGTGTTGCAACGCTATGTGTGGGTGGGGGACAGGGCTATTCTGTGGTGCTAGAGAGGGTTGATTGAGCTTGGACTTTAACCTTCCTGAAGATGCTGAAGAAGTTAGGCAGAAGGCAAGAAAATTTGCAAACGATGAATTTAAGGATGAAATCGCAGCGAAGTACGATTCAGAGGAGCACTACCCGTATGAGCTCAGGAAAAAGGCATTTGATGCAGGGCTTGTGAGGATTGACAATCCTTGGGGAGTGCTTCTCACCATGGAGGAGTTTTGCAGGGTTGACCCTGGACTTGGTCTTTCAATACTGGCATCTGTTTTTGGTTCAGAAATGCTTTTGCTTTACGGGAATGATGAACAGAAGCAGAAGTATCTTGAACCTGTGCTCAAAGGAAGCAAAATAAGCGGCGTGGCAGTTACTGAGCCCGGTGCAGGAAGCGATGTAGCGGGGATAAGCAGCAGGCTTGACCAGGCTGACGGTGAGCTTGTGCTGAACGGCCAAAAGATGTTCATAACAAATGGAACTATTGCAGACTTCTTTTATGTGCTTGCAAGGACTTCGCCGCCACCATCCAAGGAAAAGCGCCATCACGGAATGAGCCTCATGCTTGTAGAAAGGGAATGGCCAGGCGTTTCTGTAAACAAGCTTAAGGGGAAGCTGGGGATGAGGGCAACAGATACGGCTGAAATAAAGTTTGAAGGAGTGAAGGTGCCAAGAGAAAACATAGTGGGAGAAACAGGCAAAGGGTTTTACTATGTCATGACCTTCTTTAACATTAGCAGGGTTTACGTTGCAGCTCAATCCGTTGGTATAGCTCAGGGCGCCCTGGACGAGCTGTTAAATTATATAAAAAATGGCGGACCTAGGGCAAATGAAGAAAGCACACAGTTTGTGCTTGCTGAATCAGCATCAAAGATAGAGGCAGCTCGTTTGCTGACCTACAGGGCAGCATCTTTGGTGTTTCAGTTCAACCCGGATCCTGCCCTCACTAGTATGGCAAAGTACTTTTCGGCTGAGGTGGCAAATGCCGTTACAGACAGTGCCTTGGAAATCATGGGGCAGAGGGCTATGCTTACTAGGCTTGAAAGGCTATACAGGGATTCAAAAATTACTGAAATATGGGAGGGCACAAGTGAAATAGAAAAGCTTGTTATAGCACGCACCCTTGTTAAAAGGGCAATGCAAGGTGATCAAAATGCTCAGTGAAGAGCTACAGCTTCTCAAGCAGATAGTTGAAGAGTTTTCAGAAAAGGAAGTTGACCCCTCAGCCCTTAAAATAGAGAAGGAAGGTGTATCGCAGGAGATCATGAACAGCCTCGCAGAGAAGGGATTTCTTGGAGCGCTTGCTCCAGTGGAGCACGGCGGTGCCGGCCTTGATGAAAAGGGTTACAGTGTTCTCCTCCAGGTTCTCTCCAAACATTCCCCTTCAGTTGCATTCTACGTTTTCCTGCAGAATTCCCTTTTCATTAACCCCATTATGAAATATGGAACAAAGGAGATGATCGAGGACGCAGTTCCCAGAGTGGCAGCGGGAAAGGCTTCTGGCAGCATCGTGAGCCACCTTGCAGGCAGCAAATTAACCATGGATGGGCAATCAATAAGCGGAACTGTGGACCTTGTGCCAAATTCAAACGCGAGCATGTTACTGGTTCTAACCGGGTCAGGAAAGGAAAGCATGCTTTCCCTTGTGGAAAGCGGGTTCAGCATTGCAGGTGATTCAAGAAAATTGGGTTTCAGGGGGCTCAGGTTTTCAAGTTTATCATTTAATGGCGCAAAGGCAAAATATGTGCTTGTCAATGAAAACGCGGAAAGCGCTGTCAGTGAAATTTACAAGGAATCCTCTACTCACATATCAGCAATGGCGCTTGGCATGAGCGAGGCAGCATTGGATAAAGCTGTAAGCTATGCAAAGGAGCGTCAAGCATTTGACGCCCATTTGGTGGAATTTCAACCAATTGCATTTACGCTTGCCAAACTCCTGGCTGAGTTCAACATTTACGAAAACTATCTCTACAGCATAACATCTGTAAAAGAAGGGATGATGCTAAAGGCTCTATCTCTAGAATTTTCCAGAAACGTATCAAGGGCTTCACTTCAGGTGCACGGCGGTTACGGATATATTGAAGATTCTGGGATAGAAAGGTTCTACAGGGATACAATGGCACTTGAACTGCTGACTGGTGACCATACTGCTGACATGACATCGCTTTCTAGGGAATTGCTCGGAAACGAAAGTGCTAGATATTAAACCCATTCAAATAAAAGTACGTTCCTTTTGCAACTGCGCAGAGTGTTCCTTTTCCATCGTAGATGTTTGTGTATGTAAAAGCAAGGTTTTCTCCGCCCTTTATTATTGAGGATTCTGCAACAATGGGCCCGCTGGAAATGGTTCTTAAATAGGAAATTTCCAGGTCAACGGTTACCTCATTTTTTCCAAGCTTGTAAGATAGAGCTGCGCAACCCCCTGCTGCATCTGCCAGCGTGGCTGTCACACCCCCGTTAAGCACATCACCAAATCTTGTAAGTTCCTTTCTGAAATTAACAGAGAGCCTACATGATCCTCTTTCAATTTTCTCCACCCTTATTCCCAGTACCTTAAGGAACGGGTCATTTTCTATTAACTCTTTAAGCACATCAAATTCCATATGCCTTAAACAATGGCTAAAATAATAAGCGTTTCTTTAACACCTAAAACGAGAAAGCTCTTAGCGATTAATCCTGGGTAATAACATTTTATAACAATTGGAATTGACGATTATAAGAACTAATACAATTTCCTTGCCAACTTCCTGTTAGATTAATTTGATTGCTAACTAAACTGTTAAAATCGGAGCCCCTAATAAATTTCTATAGAAGAGCTTGATGCCAATTTGGCTAAATGTATTGCCCACGACAATAATGAATCGATCAGTTAAAAAATATATCATAAAAACATTTATCAATCATCTAAAAAATTATAATTTATGTTGAGCAATAAAAAGGGGGATGACTCTTACTGGGATAATATAGTCTTTGAATTGAATAAATTATCAAAAGCGTGGACATTCCCGATAGTCATCTTCCTTGATAGAGGAAAGCCAACAAGGTTCAATGAACTTAAGCGCAATATAAGCGGAATCTGCTCCAGATCATTGAGCGAACGCTTGGATGAGTTAGAGAAGGATGGTATCATAGCCAGGTCAGTTACACAGGATTCACCGCCCAGAGTAGAATACTTTCTGACACAGAAGGGGGAGGAACTTTCCAAAATTCTGAGGCAGATAGTAAAATGGAATTTAAAATGGAATGCTAAAAATAAGGTATAATTTTTCCATCAAGTTTAAATAATATACTTAATTTACAAATTCTGATATGATCGAAATATATGCTGCATTGATGGCTGTGTGGTTACTGATTTTCAGGGCGGTACTGGGCATAACATTAATGATTCATGGATATCCTAAACTAAAGGATGGAGCCAAGCAGGCTGGGCAGTGGATGAAGAGCATGGGCATACCTTCATGGACAGCATTTCTGGCAATGCTATTAGAATTTTTTGGAGGCATCTTGCTGATAGCTGGCCTTTTAACTAGGATTGTATCTTTGCTGATAGCTTTGTTCATGTTCTCAAATATAGTGATGAAAAAGAGCAAAATGAAGGCGTCGTACATATCAATGGATAAGCCAAGCTATGAAGTAGATATGCTCTATCTTTTGATTGCAATAACGCTGGCAATAATCGGTCCAGGCGCTTTTTCAATAGACCACTTGATAGGGCTGGCCTGATTTTTTATTTTTTGCTAAGTTTATTAACAACTTCTGTGACAAAATATTCATGAAATTTGGAATCGCGCTGGATAACTTTACTGTTCCTGGTAGCGCGGTCAATGTCTCAGCTCTTATTGAAAAGGCTAAGCTTGCGGAGTCATTGGGGTTTGAATCAGTTTGGTTCTGGGACCATTTGCTGCTTGGGTCCAAAACTGTATACCCGATTCTGGAACCAATCGCCCTGATATCCAATATGGCAGCCCACACTGATAAAATAAAGCTGGCTACACTCTACCTTTTTGGTCTGAGGAACCCTTTGGTTCTCAGCAAACTGATATCAACGGTAAGCTACCTGTCAAACGGCCGGCTCCTGCTTGGAGCCGTAGCTGGATGGTACAAAAAGGAATTTGACGCGGTCGGCGTGGATTTTGATAGCCGAGGTAGAACTCTTTCGGAAAACATCAAACTGGTTAAAATGCTGCTCTATAGCCAGGATGTAACTGGAATAAAAAATTATACGCATGTAACGATTGAGCCAAGGCCATCAAAGAAGGTGCCTATCCTGATTGGAGGATACCTTGAGAGCGCGCTGAAAAGGGCAGCCATTATCAGCGACGGCTGGATATCATATTATTTCAGTCCCAAAGACTTCAGGTGGGGCTTGAGCATAATGGAAAAGTACAATAAAAACGCCACAGCCCTTGACAACACAGACATGGTTCCCGTTTATGTGGGCGACAACGGTGAGGAGAAGGTCAGGAATTTCACGGAAGAGTATATGGACCTGCCATCTTGGTCCAGATGCAATGTCAGCAGCGGAATATGGGGCACGGTGGAAGCGGTAATCGAAAAGGCAATCGAGTACAGCAATGTTGGCGTAAAAAGGCTGGTCTTTATACCTGCTTATTATGAAAGGGAGCAAATTAAAATATTGGGAGAAAGAGTGCTCCCTAAAATTCAGTAGGACCACATCAACAGCAGCACGGTAAAAATAGCCAGGAGCAGTCCACTGATATTAAATTGCGTGTTTTCAGAAGTTATTTGATTAAAAATGGCAGGGGATTTTTTATTTTTTCCAATTCGCTTTCAGCATAATTGTATCCTGCATCAGCTATGTCTACGTTGAGCTGTATGGCCTGCTTCGGCTTGTCGCTCAATATGTTTGAAATTGCTTCATTGAGGTCGCCTTTACTAAGCTGCATTATTTTTGAAATGGCACCGAGCATGGATGCGTTTGATGTTACTCGCGGCTCCCTGATTTTGTTTCCTGCTACCTTTTCTGCTATTTCAGTAGCAGGTATATTAACTGAATTGGGCCACTCCCCGTTTACCAAGGTAGAATTGAAGAATATTGTACCGTAAGGCATTAGGTCCTTTATCCTCTCAAGTGCCGGCACATCCATGGCTATGAGCACATCGAACTTTGTAGGGATGGGGTTTAATACGCGCTTGTCCTGTATTACCACGATACTTTCAACAAAACCGCCTCGCGTCTGGGGACCATATGTTGGAACAACGGTTGTGGAAAACCCCCTAACCATAAATAGGTAAGCAAGCATGTTACCCATTTCAACCACGCCAAGCCCTCCCCTGCCGGATATCATAATCCTAGCTTTCAATTGAATCAACTCCAAACCTGTCTCTAAATAGACGTGGCGGGAAAACTTTGGCGCTGACTTCATGCGCATATTTTTTTGAATCAGTTATGCTCATCTTCCAGTTTACGTTACATGTTCCTAGAAATTCAACATACGAAAACCCACCCATCATCTGGGTCTTGAGGGCTGAAACTACAGCCCTGTAGGATTCATTTGCTTCCTTGGAGGAGTACATCACTCTATCCTTCAGCTGGATTGGTTTCGGAGCTATGATAACCCTCCTGATGTATGATGGGCCAGAAAGGCAGGATAGCAGTTCACAGGAGTTAATCGGTGGCCCGCTAGCTTTAGTGTTCCTGCCGAAGGGGGTGGTGGTTGTGACCATTCCCTCGGGGGTAGTTGGAGCCATCTGACCCCCGGTCATTCCAAAAACCATGTTGTTGTACATAAAAACTGTAATTGGGATTCCCCTGTTTGCTGCGTGGATCAGCTCCTGAAGCCCTATGGAAAGGGCATCGCCGTCTCCCTGAACTGCAAACACTATTGCGCCGGGCTCTACTTCCTTTATCCCGGTCATTATGGCCGGGGCCCTTCCATGTGGCGCCTGCACATAATCAACATTGAGAAACTTAAATGCTAGGGTCGAGCATCCAACAGATCCAACCATTATAGCCTTTTCAGTTACCCCAAGTTCCTCCAGTGCCATGGCAATGAACTTTAACAGAAGGCCGTGCTCGCAGCCGGGGCAGTATGTATTTACAGCTCCTGGGATAACTGCGCTAAGCTGCTTTACTTGCACTTTTCTATCACCTCCTCGGTGTCAGGATAAATTCCACCTATGAACGGAACCAGCTCCACGTCCCTTCTAACCCAGTACTGCACATCGTGCACCATCTGCCCCTCATTCATTTCAATAGCGATTATCCTGCTGCTGTTTCTGGCAGCATCCATGAGCATCTTTCCTGGAAATGGATTTAACGTTATAGGCCTGAAAACGCCAGCCCTTATCCCCCTCTCCCTCAGTTCGGTTGCAGCTTCCATTGCTATCCTGGCGCTTATGCCGTATGCCACAAACAGGGTTTCAGCGTCGTCACACATAAAACAATCGCTCAAGGGTTCAATGGCCTTCCACTTTTCCTCTAGCTTAACCTTTATTTTCCTGAATTCGTCCGGTTCAAGGTAAATGCTGTTTATCAGGTGCCTCTCCCCGCCGCTCCTCCCTCTTGCACTCCAGCCAGAATCCACGCTTACGGGAAGCAGATGGTCCTGATCAACGCTCTCCAGCATATGTATTATTATAGCATCTGTTAAAATTATTACTGGTATCCTGAACTTGAAACTTAACTCAAAGGCCATCCGGACCTGGTTCATGGCTTCCTGAATTGAACTGGGAGCAAGCACTATGGCCTTGCTGCCGCCATGTCCAAGGGATTTAGTAACAAAGAGGTAATCGCTCTGCTCTGGTGCCACATTTCCAAGGCCGGGGCCGCCCCGGTTAACATTAACTATCACCAGTGGGATTTCCGAAGTGTAGGCGTATGAGATGCCCTCAGCCATAAGGCTTAGTCCAGGGCCTGAAGTAGCTGTCATGGCAATATGGCCTGCGGCCCCTGCGCCCATGAGCAGGTTAATCGATTCAACCTCGCTTGCCGACTGAAAATAAACCTTAAACTTATCATTTCTGTGGCTGGCATAGAGGAGCGCAAGGTTCTCCATAATTTCGCTGCTGGGGGTTATCGGGTATCCAAAATAAGCTTCAAGGCCGGCGTCAACTGCCGCTTCTGCTATCGCTTCAGCTCCCATTAACAGCCTCTTCACCTGAAACCACCCCTAGGATCGAATAATCCGGGCACACATTGTAACATATGTTGCAGCCAGTGCAGTCCCCTCTTTTGCCATGAAAGTTGAATTCAACATAATGGTAACCCAGGCCATTGATATTCTTTGAAAGCTGAAGGTTCTGTTCAGGGCAAGCGTTCACGCATATCTCGCATCCCTTGCATCTGTCGGTATTGATGATTACATCCCACTTTTGCCTTAAAACTGGGCGATACATTTCTATATTTTTTATGTTTTACTATATATTTATACATTTTTATAAAATTTTTTGTTATTTTTTTATATAATTTATATAAAATACAGTTATTTTTTATAAAAATTGAATACATAAAAATTTGACTTGCCTTTGAAATAAAAATCAAATTTGAGATAAATTAAAAATTAATGGAAAAAATTGATTTTAAATTAATTTTTTTATCTTAAATTAAAATTCGACTGTTGCACGAACATCCACTGCATACGAACCGGTTGCGTTTACAATCAGCGGATTAATTTCAATTTCCATGAGCTTATTGTATGAAGCTGCCCATATAGATAGGGCTGATATTGATTTTGCCAGCGACCTGACGTCAGCTGACTCCCTTCCCCTGTATCCCATGAGTAGCTGTGCAGCTCTGAGCTCCCCAAGCATTTCAATCACTTCATTAATATCCACAGGAGCTACCCTCGTGCTGTGATCCTTGAGCAGTTCCGTCAAAGTTCCACCAATTCCAATATCAACGTATTTTCCAAATGTATCGTCACTTAGAATTCCCACCCTGACTTCCACGCCTCTCACCATTTCCTGCGCATAAACCCTCTCACCACCGAACCTTTCCCTGAACTGCCTGTAAGCAAAAATCGCATCATTTCTGTCCTTTATATCTACCTTTACTGCTCCAGCTTCCGTTTTATGTACAAGCCTGTCAGAAAAAACTTTCAACGATATGGGATATTCGATTTTATCTAAATCACTCTCCTCATCTATCCAGCGCCACTTTGGGCTTTTAAAACCAAACTGGGTCAAAAATTCACTGATCTCTGGCTCAATGTGGGTACCAGGATAAATGGTCGCGACATTTGTCTCTGAAACAGGGTGCCAGGTAGGTTTTGCCTTGCTCATGCTGTAAAGGAGCGCAAGTATGTGTGATGCCTGCTGCGGTGAATCAACCGAAGGTAACCCATTTGCATCATAGAGATCTCTGATCTTGTATGACCATTGAGATTTTCCCAGTTCAACTGCCACTGTTGGCTTCATGTGCTCCTTGCGCAGTGAAGCAATTGCAGATGGCAGGCTGTCAGTCACGCCTGGCGGATAGTGGGTGCTAATGATTACAATTGAGTCTATATCATCAAAATCCAAAAGGCTCCTGTACACGCTTACAATGCTTTTGTCATCACCAGATGCGCTTACATCCACAGGGTTCTCCACACTTGCTATGCTTGGCAACGTCCCATTTTCCTTTAAACTGATTAACCTGTCGTGCAATGGAGGAACGCTCATTCCTCTGGTCATAGCTTCATCTGCAGCCAGCACGCCGGCACCGCCACTGTTTGTAAGAATTGCAACACCCCTGCCCTTAACTTCGCCAAGCATCTGGTATGATTTGATAAGTGCTATAAAATCTCTGTAGTCATTTACCGCTAGGGCTCCAGCCTGCTTTATGGCTGCAAAATACACATCAGAGTTCTTTACTATTGAACCAGTGTGAGAGGATGTGGCCCTCTTCCCTGCATCGCTTATGCCTGCAATCATGGCTATAACCCTCTTTTTCGATGATGCCCTTGACACTGAGTTCATGAGTTTTCTTCCATCATTGACTCCCTCTAAATAAAGTGCTATCAGATCAGTTAGGCTGTCATCAGCAAAATATTCTATGACTTCTGCAGCATCTATATCATCAGAGTTGCCAAGGCATGTAAGTGCTCTGATCCCCATTCCAGAGCTCAAAAGTTCGTCATATAAAGATACGCTTATTCCTCCACTCTGTGCTATTATTGAAACGTTACCTTTCTTTGGGTCAGGTATGGACCTGAGCTCAGTGCCATCTGAAGCCTTTTTGAACCTTGGGAGAAAGAGCGTGTTTATTCCACTGGAGGTATCAACTATGCCAATCGTGTTTGGGCCCAGCACTCTTATTCCATGAATCATTGGTCTGAGCGATTTTCCTCCGCTTTCACTGAATCCGCCCGAAATCACGATCGCCGTCCCTGCACCTGAATCCTGAGCCATAGTTAGGTAATCAACAGCAAGCCTTGAGGGAACAGCTATTATCACAAGGTCCGTACCACTATCAAGCACCCTCCTGCACTTTAGCCCCAGACATTCATCATAAAGTGGATTTACTGCGTAAACTTTGGCTTTCAGCGAGCCGTCATCAGCTGCCCTGATCAGATTATCAAGAATGATCGTTGCCAGATTTTGCCTGTTGGGTGACGGCCCGACTACTGCAATCGTCGAAGGGTCATAAAGTCGTTTCAGGGAACTGTCCATGCATGTCATATCCAAAAGCTAATATAATAATTTAGATGTTTTTTATGAAACAATGATTAATTTTAATAAAATTTGGATAAACAATAAAATATTTATTAAACTCTTTTACAAAATATAAATGTTATGAGAGATCCTGCTGATAACTTTGCAGAAAGAAAAATAAGGGTAATAATTGCAAAGCCTGGGCTGGATGGCCATGACAGGGGCGCAAAGGTGCTTGCAAGGTCCCTTATGGAAAGGGGGTTTGATGTCGTCTACACTGGGATAAGGCAAACACCTGAGGATATAGTGAGGGCTGCAGTTGAGGAGGACGCTGACGTTATAGGGTTGAGCGTCCTTTCTGGGTCTCACATGTACCAGTTCAGGAAGGTTGTACAGCTAATGAAGAAAAACGGTATGCATGATGTGCTGCTGATTGGGGGCGGCATAATACCAGATTCAGATAAATCAAAGCTGATCAAAATGGGGGTAAGTGCTGTCTTCGGGCCAGGGTCAAGCATTGATGAAATATCCACATTTATAAGGGAAAAATCCAGGAGGTTAAAATGATCGAAGAAGCTATTTCTGGCGATAGAAAGGCCCTTTCAAGGCTCATGACTGAAATTGAGCTTGGAAATGAGAAAATAACCGAAAATTTACTAGGCAAAATAAGGGGGGCCACAGTAATTGGCATAACAGGTTACACAGGGAGCGGAAAATCAACCATAATATCAAAGCTTGCGTTGAGGTTGATAAACAAAGGTAAAAGGGTAGGCATTCTGTGCGTGGACCCTTCAAGTCCAGCATCTGGTGGTTCACTGCTGGGTGACAGAATCAGGATGCCTGAACTGAGCAGGCAGCCCCAAGCTTTTATAAGAAGCATTCCCACAGGTGGGAAAAGGGGAGGCCTGGGTTATTTTGTCATTGACCTCATAAACGCGATGGATGCAGCCGGTTATGATTACATATTCTTAGAAACCGTGGGAGCTGGGCAGGATGAAACAGAAATCAGGAACATTGCTGACGTAGTTGTCATGGTAATGGTCCCCAACCTTGGAGATGAAGTTCAGGTAATTAAGGCAGGCATAATGGAAGTTGCTGACATATTTGTGATAAACAAGGCTGACACAGGGCCAGCTGATGAGAAGGAAAGGGAGCTGCTCTTGATCTTGAACAGGGACAGTACAGGGTGGGTTCCTCAGGTACTTAAAACCGCTGCCATTAACGATGCTGGAATGGATGAACTCATGGCAGCAATTGATGGCTACCTTTTGCTGCATGGAGGTAACCAAAGGGCAAAAATCGCTGCAAGGTTAAAGCAGCTTGTGCGCTATCATGTTGAATACAGGCTTGATAGGCTCATGAGCCAGGAACTTGACAGCAAGGTGAATGAGCTGCTTTCAGGAAAAAGTCTGAATGAAGTTGTCTTGCAAACCCTGGGTGAGCTGGCAAAATGAGCGAAATAAGAGACGGTTTAAAAAGGTGGGAAAATAGCAAGCCAAATGAAATGGAACGCTTTACAAGGTCAGGGATACAGGTTAAGGCTGTTTACACCCCACTTGATGTAGGAGGTGATTATATGAAAAGCCTTGGGTTCCCCGGCGAATACCCATTCACCAGAGGCATTCACCCAACCATGTACAGGACAAGGTTGTGGACGATCAGGGAATTTTCAGGGTACGGCGATGCGATAGAAACAAACATGAGGTTAAAGTACCTGCTCGGGCAGGGAGAAACTGGGCTCAGCATTGCGTTCGACTATCCAACTCTGCTTGGGATGGACTCTGATGATCAACTTGCAAGGGGAGAATTTGGAAGGGCTGGGGTTGGCATAAGCACCCTGGAGGATATGAAGTTAATGTTTGAAGGTATACCGCTTAAAAACATTTCAACATCCATGACGATTAATGGTCCAGCTGCGGTGATATGGGCATTTTATATTCTGGCTGCTGAGAGTCAGGGGGCTGCACCGTGGGAGCTCAGGGGGACAATCCAGAACGATATACTCAAAGAATATATGGCGCAGAAGTCATTCATATTTCCGCCTGAGCAGTCGCTTAAGCTCGTTGTAGATACAATTGAATACAGCTCGAAGTACCTGCCTCAGTGGAACCCAATAAGCATAAGCGGTTATCATATAAGGGAAGCTGGCGCAAATGCTGTTCAGGAGCTGGCATTTACTCTGGCTAACGGGTTGACATATGTTGAAGAGTCAATTAAAAGGGGGCTTAACATAGACGATTTTGCACCAAGGTTGAGCTTTTTCTTTGACAGCTCAATTTACTTCTTTGAGGAAATAGCAAAGTTCAGGGCAGCAAGGAGAATCTGGGCCAAGGAAATAAAGAGCAGGTACAATCCAAAAAAGGAGAGGTCCATGTGGATGAGATTTCACACTCAAACTTCAGGGGTGAGCCTAACTGCCCAGCAGCCAGAAAACAACATCATAAGGACCACAATTGAGGCCATGGCGGCAGTGCTGGGCGGAACTCAGAGCCTTCATACAAACGCGATGGATGAAGCCTGGGCCCTGCCTACTGAGCTTGCGGCAACGATAGCTCTCAGGACTCAGCAGATAATAGCAACTGAATCTGGAATTGCTGATACCGTAGACCCCCTGGGTGGGAGCTATTACCTTGAATGGCTTACGGACGAAATGGAGAGGCAGGCATACCAGTATCTAGATAAAATAAACAGCATGGGTGGGGTGGTGAAAGGGATAAGAAACGGCTTCTTCCAGAGGGAAATAGCAGAATCTTCATACAAATATCAGAGAGAGGTTGAGGAAAGGAAGCGCGTGATAGTGGGCGTTAACGCTTACAATGATAATAGGGCATCGAAAATACCTATCCTCAAGGTTTCCGGGAGATATGAACGGAGACAGCTCAAGAGGCTTGCAGAATACAGGAAAAACAGGGATTTTCATGATGTAAGTGAAAAACTGGGCAAGATGCAGAAGGCTTCAATGGATGAGAACCTTATGCCATACATCATTGAGGCAGCAAGGGCCGGTGCAACCCTCGGTGAAATAATAAGGGCTTTAAAGGATGCATGGGGTGAATATGTGGAGCCGGTTATATTTTGATGGGGCTGGTTGAAATATATACGGGAAACGGGAAGGGAAAGACCACTGCTGCAATTGGGCTGGCGATGAGGGCAGCAGGATGGGGGATGAAGGTTGCAATAATTCACTTTATGAAGGTGGGCGGATACGGTGAATCAATGGCCATAAAAAAGTTCAGCAATATAACCGAAAGGTTCTATGGGTTTCCCTATTTTATAACCACAAATAAAAGCATTTCAGAGCCTTCAGTTGTGGTATATGAGCCTGGAAAACCTCCTGCTGAATACGTGCGGAAAGTTATGAACGGTTTCAAGTGGGCAAGAAGGGCCATAAAAAGTGGAAGATATGACATCATAATAATGGATGAGTTGATAACAGCGATATACCTTGGCCTAATTGATGAAACGTTAGTCCTTGATCTTATAAATGAAAAGCCCAGATTGTCAGAACTGGTGATTACCGGGCGCTATGCTAGCCAGAAACTCATAGATTCAGCCGACCTTGTAACTGAAATGAAAGAGGTTAAGCATCCATACAACGCTGGTGTAGCTGCAAGAAAGGGCATTGAATTCTAAAATATCTTTGATCCGCTCAGAACTGTTTCCTGCAGCAGGGTGTCAGGTTCGTATTCCTCCCAGGATGTTAGATCCCTTAGCCTTTCAAGGGCACGCATGATCTCAGGCATGCCTATCTCATTTCCTATTTCCAGTATTCCCCGTGGGTAGCCCAGTCCAAGCTTGGTGGCCTTGTTGATATCCTGTGGCTCGGAAACTCCCTCTCTGACAAGCCATATTGCTTCGTTAACAGATGGAGCAACAAGTTCCGAAACATCCACAATCTCACCCGCTTCCCTGCTTATGCTTGCCCTGTGATACTTTCCGGGTTCAGGATACGAGTAAAATCCCTTCCCTGTCTTTATTCCAAGTTCCCCATTGCTAAACTTTTCTTCAAACAGACGACAATCATGCATTTTAAATCCCCTTTCCTTCATTGCCTTAAAGACAAGGTAAAACACATCTATTCCGCTATAATCAGCCAACTCAAATACTCCCATGGGAAAACCAAGCCTGTACTTTAGAGCAGAATCAACTGCTTCCACTGTTGCCTTCCCATAGCTTACAATGATGCATGCTGTATTCATCAACCTAGCAAGTATCCTGTTCACTATGAACCCTGGCACGTCGCGGTTAACCATCACAGCCTCCTTTCCAAACTTTCTTGAGATATCGAGTGCAGCTTTAACGCTGCTGTCAGAGGTTTTCTGCCCCCTGACAATTTCAATCAATGGCATTAGCTGAGGAGGGTTGAAAAAGTGCATTCCAATTACTCTTTCTGGTCTCTCTAATGAACTTGCAATTTCAGATATAGGTATGCTGCTGGTGTTGGTGGCAAGCAGTGAATCTTCAGCTGATAGCTTGTCAGCTTTCTTAAAAACATTTACTTTAAGGTCAAGCCTTTCCGGCACAGCTTCAAATACCACTGAAGCTCCACTCAGCGCTTCATCCATTGAAATAACAGCTGTTAGCCTTGACATAACACCTTTCACTTCTTCACTTATTTTGCCGCTTTCTTTCATCTTGTTTAGGCTCCATTCAATTTTTTTTATTGCGCTGTTCAGAAGCTCTTCAGAAACGTCATTCAGCATCACGCTGTATCCAGCAATGGCTGAGAGCTGGGCTATGCCGTGACCCATAGTGCCAGCCCCTATGACTGCAACTTTCGTCAATTTATGAGACCTCCAGATTTTTTGAAACCGTCCTAAGCAGGCTCCTGAATATGGTCAGCCTCTGTATGTCATTAGCTCCTTCATATATTGTCGTTATTATGGAATCCCTCAACAGCCTTTCAACGCCGGTTTCACGGTCAACGCCTGCTCCACCGTGAATTTTTATAGCCATTGCAGCCAATTTCTCAGCGGTTTCTGTTGAATATGTCTTTGCAATTGACGAAGCCATGTAAAACTCGGGCCGCTTCTGGTCGGCAAGGTAGGCAGCCCAGTAGGTAAGTAACCTTGAAGCTTCAAGCTCCATCAGCATGTCAGATATCTTAAATGCGACACCCTCAAATGATGCAAGTGGCCTCTCAAATGCCTTCCTCTGAGTTGAATAGTTGAACGCCATTTCAAAAGCAGCTTGTGCAATTCCAACAGCCTGAGCAGCAATCAGTATCCTGGAGTAATCATAAGTTGTTACGACCACCTTGAACCCATCATCGAGCTTTCCCACAAGGTTATTCTCTGGCACAAACACATCATTGAACAGGACTTCGTTTGGCTGTTCCCCCCTAAGTCCTATTACATCAAATTTGTGTCCTATTTCCACCCCCTTAAACCCCTTTTCAACAATGAAGGTTGACAACCCCTTCCACCTTGACTGGGGGTTGATGGGTGAAGTTCTTGCAGATGCAATAAAAAAGTCGGCCCTGTCCGCATTTGTTATGAACGCTTTGCGTCCGTTCAGTATCCATCCACCTTCAGTTTTCTTTGCAGTAGTTTTTATCCCAGCAACATCGCTTCCTGCATCAGGCTCGGTGCTGGCATGCGCCGCAAGTGCCTTGCCTGTAGCAACCGGGACAACATACTTCGATTTTTGTTCCTCTGTTCCAAAGAGCATCAGTGGGTCAACAAACAGGTGATTGACAAGAAGCATCGTTCCAAATGATGGCAGGACCCTTGAAATTTCTTCAGCCATTATAACCAGCATCCTCATGTCACCTCCCTGCCCTCCATACTCTTGGGGAATGCCGATGCCAGTTAGGCCAATGCTCTTTGCATCCTCTATTACGCTGTGCGGCACATCATTCGTTTTTTCAGCTTCCATAATTACCGGTGCCAGCTTTTCATCACAAAATTGCCTTATGGCCTTTCTAAATAGCTCATGCTCCTGTTCCATGCTTACCTTAAAATCGGAAACGTCTCCAAATGGGAACAATTCTAGTCAATAAAATAATTGAAATTACGAGTATAAAAAATTTTTTATTCTGATTTTGGCGAATTGTAGTATTCCCTTTGCTTTATGGCCATTCTTGGTCTCACATTCTTCTTCAGCTCACTTTTTAAGAACAGCCCAATGGCCATACTTTTATTTTACTTTTCGTGTTTCTTTTAATAGATCTCCCTGTTTGTACATACACTGATAACCTATGGGGCAGGATAATGGCTGACATTCTAAGCGTCTCTTATACATCACATAGTGGCAACTTTCGGTCTCACATCCTTATGCAGTTACAGTTCCTGAGGGAATAATTATTCTGGCAATACAGTTTCAGCTGTTATAGGCCTGAAATCTTTGAGAAAAGGGAACTTAGAGGTTCTAAACTGTTTCAAATGACATTGCAGTGGCTCCACCTATGCCGTGGCATATGCTGGCAACACCGATTCTTCCATGTAGAGCATTTAAGTAATCAATCATGGTCACAATTATTCTTGAGCCACTTGCGCCAATCGGATGACCAAGAGCTATGGCTCCACCCCACGGGTTGAGCCTTTCTTCCTCAACTTTAAATTCATTTAAAAACAGGTAGCTGTTTATGGCAAACGCCTCATTGTTTTCAAAATAGTCAACATCGCTGACATTCAATCCGATGCGCTCTAACAGCCTTTTTACGGCAATCAGGGGTGCCTCAGGGAATTTATAGCTTTCAACACCGGTCCAGCTGTATCCAGTAATCTTGGCAATTGGCCTTATTCCAGTTTCCTTTACTGTTGTTTCGTCAGCAAGCACTAGTGCAGCAGCTCCATCTGATATCTGCGATGAGCTTCCTGCTGTATGCAATCCATTTTTACCAAATGCTGGGCTCAATCCAGACAATTTTTCAATTGATGTATCCCTTCTGATTCCTTCATCCCTGGAAAATAGTCCTGCTCCAGTGTTGACAGGGACTATTTCTTTATTAAAGTATCCTGAATCTGTTGCTCTGGCTGCCCTCATGTGGCTCTCGTAGGAGATTCTGTCCAACTCATCTCTCCTTGCATTGTGCTCAGCAGCCACCATATCAGCCTCTTCACCCATAAGCTTCATGTTAAAAGGATCCCTTAGCCCATCCACCACCATGGTGTCCTTTAGAACGATTTCAGCACCAACTTTGGTACCAAACCTCAGGTCTGCAGCAAATTCAGCCTGGCTCATGCTTTCAGTTCCGCCGGCTATTACTGCATGCGCATCTCCAGCCTTGATCATCTGCACAGCATTTATTACGCTCATCATGCCGCTAGAGCACACCATGTCTACGGTATACGCATCAGTTTCTGATCCCATGCCGGCTCTGATGGCGCATTGTCGAGAAACATCCTGTCCGTGGCCGGTTCTAAGAACGTTTCCCATTACCACCATGCCAATGCCTTTGCTGGATAATTTGGAACGCTTAAGAGCTTCACCGATCACCAATGAACCCATTTCAACCGGGCTTACGCCTTTAAGGGCCCCTCCCAGCTTTCCCACAGGCGTCCTAACTGCAGAAATGATATATACGCTCATTAACACTTAATTCCACATTTGACTAATTAAGCTATTCCATAGGTTGAACTTTTTAAATTACAAAATAAAGCACATTGCATGATTGTGGACCTAGGCACTATGGGTAGGTTTCCCATACTCAATGGGTATCTGCTAGTTTCAGAAGGCGATGCGGCAATAGTGGAGACTGGACCGTCCAGTGTTGTAGATGAATATTTAAATCGGGCATCAAATTACGTGGACATATCAAAGATATCCACTGCATTGATATCTCATGTGCATGTTGATCACAGCGGTGGTGCATGGAAGGTCGTTGAAAAATTGCCAAACATGAAAATTGCAGTATATGATAGGGGTGCCAAGCACCTAATCGATCCATCAAGGCTTCTTGAGGCATCAGCTAAAACACTGGGAAGCATATTAGATGTATGGGGAGAAGTCAGGCCAGTTAAGGCTGATAACGTTCTAGCTCTTGGCGATGGGGCTGTGGTCAGAGTGGGGAATTATGAGCTTGAACTTATCGCAACACCAGGTCATGCATCGCACAGCTCAGCATGGTACGTTAAGGGAGAAAGGGTACTTTTTCCAGGAGATTCAATGGGCATGCTGTTTGACCAGCAGATATGGCCAGCAGCGCCACCCCCATTTAATTATGAAATGTTTATACAATCAATTGAAAAATTAAAGAACTTGCAACCTGAAAAGATATGTTTTCCTCATTTTGGTTGCAGCACAGCCGGCATATTTGATAAGGTTAATTTTGCTTACAGAGAACTAGATGACTTGGTAAGAGCCAACTGCGAATTGGGTGATGATAGGATCTTAAAAGAAATACTTTCACTGAAAAAATATCATAGTATGCCCTTTGACAGTTATTTCAGAGAATTTCTTATGATGAACCTTAGAGGATTGCCCGGCTACTCATGCAGGTCATAAAGGTTATTGCTTTGCCATTTAACTTACACCCATGAGCCTGCAAACTGATATACTTATCATTGGAGCTGGAGTTCTTGGAACTTCACTTGCATATGAGCTTTCATCAGTGACCGATAGGAAAGTTTTGCTAATTGACAGGGAAAATGAACCAGCTATGCATTCCAGTTCACGAAACACTGGTGTGGTGCACAGGCCCTTTTACATCGATCCTATTGATAAGGCGGTTTATGCTAGGAGTGCAATTGAATCGTACGAACCGTGGAAGGAGCTGGCTGAAAAAGAGGGGCTTCCCTGGGTTCAGAGGGGCGTGATGGAGCTTGCACTCAACGATAGAGATATGAGAGTGATAGAAAAGTACAGTAAGTGGGCGCTGCAGAATGGCATGGCCGAGGACGAAGTTAACCTTCTTGATGAGTATGGCGTTAAAAGTGAGGAGCCTCTTGTGGTTGCAAGGGGGGCAATATTGAGCAGGAAGGACGTAAATGTAAACTATGGACCTATGGCCAGGGCAGTCACCAGGCTGGCAGAGGGTAACGGCGTGAAAACGCTGTGGAACTTAAGGGCTGACCGCATAATCGAGGGTGATGAGCCAACTGCCATATGCAGTTCAGGCTCTGGGTTAACTGAGATAAAGGCAAAACTCATTATTAATGTGTCAGGTGGAGGCGCATACAGGCTTGCTAGGTCACTTGACCTAGCTTCAGAATACTCTGAGCTGCACTTTAGAGGTGATTACTGGATGATAAGTGGTTTCAGCGGTATAAACAGAAACATATACACCGTGCCGAGAAATCCCGGCTATCCCTTCCTTGACCCTCACTTTATAATAAGGCCTGATGGTCAGACCGAAATAGGCCCAAATGCGTTTCTTGTGTCAGGCCCATTTTCCTACAGTGGAACGATTTCTGAAATTTTTCGGTCTTTTTCGATCCTCAAGGACAGCAAGGTGATAAGGCTCTTATTTGACAGGGATATGCTCAGGCTGATATGGAATGATTGGAGAATGAGCATTTTAAAATCGCAAATGGTAAGTAGGGTAAAGCTGTTCATACCGTCTTTGGACGCATCATACGCCAACCAGAGGGGCACTTCCGGTATAAGGCACAGCCTGATTTCAAAGGAGGGTTTTGTTCCTGAAGCTGTTATAATTGGTACTTCAAACACAGTTCACGTCCTTAACTTTAATTCGCCTGGAGCAACAGGCGCACCAGCATTTGCCCTTGCCCTGCTGTCTAGGCTCGCAAGTTCTTACGGCATCAAACTAATTAACCGCCATCTTGCTATGTGGAATGATCTAATAAACAAAGTTAGCTCATTTGATATAGGGCTGAAAATCATAAACAGGGCAAATTAAAAGTGGCGCAAATATGTTTTTATTTACATTTTAATAAATAAAACAGCATTGAATAATAATGGCATAAGCATGTGGCAGGCAACGGCCATAGGCATAGGCAACATTATAGGTGCTGGCATATTTGTGTTGGCAGGCTCTGTTATATATCAGGCAGGTCCTGGCGCGATTTTTTCATTTATCCTTACTGCCGTTTTAGCAATAACGGTAGCTCTTAACAGCGCTGAACTATCTTCAAAAATAGTAGCTCACGGTGGACTTTACTCCTTTGTCAAGGAAACCATGGGAGAATCAACAGGATTCATAGTTGGCTGGCTCAGGGCAATTTCATATGCAATTGCTACTTCTGCGGTTGCGCTTGGATTTTCTTCATATCTGTTAACCTTATTGGGCAAGCAATCATTGGGCTCCGAGCTTATTGTTGCGTTAATTTTGATGAGTTTTGCTGTCATTTTAAATTACGTGGGGATCAGTGTAGTTGCAGAGATTGAAGAAGCGCTGGTAGTGCTCACTACCGGAGGGCTAGTGGCATTTATCGTAATTTCCGCATTATATGGGAAGTGGGTTCCTTCCAGGTTCACCCCGTTTATGCCATACGGTCCATTCAGCATCCTGGAATCTGCTTCTCTTGCGTTTTTTGCATATTCAGGTTTTAATACCATAGCTACCCTGACGCCAGAAATAAGGAATGGGACAAAGAATGCGCCCAGGGCAATAATCATTTCGCTTGCAGTAAGTACGGTCCTTTACATTTTGGTTGTTATAGGCATGTTGGCCATGATGCCGTGGAGACTGTACACTGTTTCAGCTGATCCTTTGATGAACGCGTTAACCTTTTCAGGAGCCCCATTGTTTGTGGACCAAATAATTGGCGTGGTGGCCATAATAGCAACAGTTACTGTGACACTTTCATTGATAGTTGCAGGTTCAAGGACTCTCTTGCAGATGAGCGATGATGGGTTGTTGCCGAAGACTTTAGGAAAGGGAGATTCACCAAAAAGGGCAGTGCTGCTTATTGGCATAATTGCCATGGTCTCAATTTTTCTTGGTAACATCCAGTACATAGCTCTTGCATCAAATTTTGGTGTAATTTTTTCCTATGCCTTGACAGGACTTGCTGTCTATCTTGTAAGGAAAAGAGGCATTCATGGTCCATTTTCTTCCCCGCTTTATCCGTATGTTCAAGTTATTTCTGTTATACTTTCAGCGCTGATCATGGTTGCCCTAGGGGTGCAGGCGCTTTATGTTGGCTCAATGACCATAATGGTGGGCATTTTTCTTTATGCGTTTGAAAGGGAAGAAAAAAGCAAATCAAAGCAACCTATATCGTGATTGTTTTTGGCAAAATAGGTTCAATATACTGATTCCACAAGATCATACAATACCACAGGGGATTCAAGTTCAGAACCATGATATTCTTTATATTTTTCTTTTATATTTGACTTAATCAGCAGGTACTGCTCTTCTTCCTCAGTTCTCCCAAGCTCTCCCAGTTCTTTTGCTGCAGAAGCATAGGGCAATTCCTGATATATGTACAGCGGAGAAATGTAGATTATATCGTTTCTGTCCAGGTCAAGCTTCGATATAAATTCTGATGTGCCTTTAACGTGATCAAGATAGTATTTTTTTCCTCCAGCCCCAGCCAGTATTATTAAACCCATGCTCATCCTTGCACTTTTAACGTTCTTTATCAACCTGGATGCTTCATCGAGGTCCATTGGCTTGTTAAGCAGCTTAAGCACTGTTTGGCTTCCAGATTCTAGGCCCAAATATATTCTCTCTAATCCCAATCCCTTCATTTCACTTAAATCATTTTCGGTTTTTACCCTTTGGGTGGTTATGGAATCAACAAATGAATAAATCGGCAACCCAAACTCTCTCTTAATTATTTCAAGATCCTTTATCAGCAGTTTTTGTTCAATGGCAAGTGAATTAGCATCGCCCAAGAAAACGCTCCTTCTTGCGCTGATTCCGCGGCCAAAAAATTCCTTTACATTATTAATGTGTTTTTCAAATTCTTCTGCATTTTTTACCCGGTAATCTTTATCTCTGTAAAGGTTGCAAAATGAACATTTGTTCCAGTAACATCCAACAGTGGCCTGCAGGTAAATTGGAAAGTATTGATCGGGAGGCACTATTGGAACCCCACCATTATATGTTTGGCGGAACTTATCAGCATCACGGTCCAGATAGCCCGGACCCTTTCCTATTATGTTCCTCAGTATGGACTTTGTTTCTTCGTCCCCCACCAGCCTTTCAGATTTATTTATAAATTCAATAGCGCTTTCTTCCACTGCCTTACTATCATCTGGTCCAAGCATTGTTACATGCCTCCTAAAATTAATATAATCTATTTTGAGATACCTGTTCTGCATGGTTCTTCTGTAGGTTATTTTCTTGTTTGAATAAACCAGTATCCTGCCCTCAAGGTCCAAGCTCAGGACTGTGCCATCATAATCCGTCAGCCTTAACACTCCATCCTTCAACAGTGAAAACACTTCTATCAAAATTACAATAAAAATTTGGTCTATATGCTTAAAAATATATTGAAAATATTATAGGCAAAATCGGTTTTCATTTAAATGGATATTTGGCTCTGATAAACTAGCGGACAATTCTAAGCTGAATTTCTAAAGCGATGTTTTTTAAGCATTTTTTCAAGTTTTTGCGGAATAATGTTAAATGCGCCTGACAACAAATATGATTGATGAATGCTTTAGAAAGATATCTATTAAGGAAAATTGAGGAAGCAAATAAAATAGATAGTAATGAAGATTTATCACTGCTAGAAAGCTTAATGAAATATAAAAAAGTCGAAATACTGGACTATATGGAAAAGCACCAGGACTTGCCTGAGATAAAAAAGCTAAGTGAAGACTTTCAAAATTATATTTCTGTAACAGAAAAATTTATCCTTATAAGGAGACTTCAATCAGGAACCTCAACTCTGTTATACTTTGTTTATTCAATGTTGGGAAATTTTGCAGGCATTGTCATGTCTTTGCTGGTTCTTATAACGACAACTGGTTTAATAGGGCACATTATTTTGATCGTTTCAATTGTAGGCTCAGTACTTGGCATATTGCTTGCACTCAACAGCATGAAAATGGAAAGAAATTTCATTCGCTCTTTAAAAGATTCGCTCTAAATTCTGCACCCTTTAATGCGTATTAAATAATATTAACAGTGCTTTTCGTTATTTGTAATTATTTGGCAATATCATTAATAAATTATTAATATTATGAATAATTTAGTAATATTTTTTCCATGTATATTTGGAAATAGCTAAGTTTATATTTATGTTTAAATATAATCAAAGTGATGGGAAAAAGATCTGTTAGCAAAACGATTACGGCTGCAATAATTATAGTGATCATAGTGATTGTGGGGGCAGGTGGCTATTATTATTATAGCACCATTTCTCACCCTACAAAGCCTGTCACAAAAGTATCGACCATAAAGATAGGGCTGCTGCTTCCTGGTCCTACGAATGACCTTTCATGGAATGAGGCTGGTTATGTTTCAACCATAAATCTTGCAAAAGAACTTAATGCATCAGGGCAACCAACCGTGGTTTCAACAACCAGTGGCGTTTATACGACATCTGATATTACTCCTCCAATGCAGTCATATGCTTCATCAGGATACAATCTGGTAATATATGTAGGTTATCAGGGACAGGTTTCAGCTGATTCATTAAATGCAAGCTATCCAAATACTGGTTTCTTGATTGTAAACGGATATGAGCACAAGGGCAATGTGGAAACTGTGCTTCCGCGTTCAGGCCAGTGGGGCTTTATAATGGGAGCTGAGTCTGCACTGCTGGCTCCAAGAAACGGGAAAGTAGCTGATATAGCGGGTGAAAATGTAGGTCTGGAAACATGGGCAGCCCAGGGATTTAAGCTGGGTGTGGAGTATATTGACCAAAACTTTAACAAGAGCGTAACACCTGAAGTAATTTTTGTAGGCAACTTTGATGACCCAGCAGCGGCAAAGGCCGCAGCTGCAACTGCAGTTTCATCAGGGGCAGATGTGCTGTACTGCCAGGGCGATGGAATTACAGAAGGAGTGGCAGCTGCTGCAGTAGAGTACAATGTACCATTTTTGTTCACTGAATACAATGCAACTTCAGAAGCACCTAACAATACATATGGCGGAATAATGTTCACCTACACGCCTGTCTTTAAGGCTGCAGTTGAACAATGGATTACAAACCACACATGGCCATCTACACCTTACTATATGACGTTACAGGATGGCGGTGAAACATTCTGGATGTCTTCAAAAGTGCCATCAAATGATTCAACAATATTGAACAACATTTACAACGCCCTTGTAACGTACAAGATCCAGGTTTACCAGATAGCTCCAAACGGTTCTCTTGTATATTCGCCGGTTACCCCACCGTACGGCAGCATAATTCCTTCAGCCCAGTTAACTAAAATAGGCTTAATCCTTCCTGGCCCAACAAATGACCTTTCATGGAATGAAGCAAGTTACATTGCATCTCAACAGCTTGTGAGCTACTTAAATTCCACTGGTCAACCAACCATCTTTTCATATGCTACAGGTGATTACACAACGTCTGATATTACCCCTGTGCTGCAGGCATATGCCAGCAAGGGATACAACATGATAATATATGCAGGATATCAGGGGCAGGTACCTGTAAATTCACTGAATAATACATACCCAAACACAGCATTCCTTGTGCTTGACGGATACGCACCAGGGGGTAACGTTGGTACAGTTGTTGAAAGAGGAGGACAGCTAGGGTTCATAATGGGGGTGCTAGCTGCCATGTTGACACACACAGGCAAGGTGGCAATAATTGGTGGAGAAAATGTAGGGGATATAACATGGATAACTCAGGGATTTCTTCTTGGGGTTAAATATGTAAACCAGAACTTCAATAAGAATGTTTCAGTGATAAACACATTTGTAGGCAACTTTGATGACCCAGCAGCGGCAAAGGCCGCAGCTGCAACTGCAGTTTCATCAGGGGCAGATGTGCTGTTCTGCAGCGGTGATGGAATTACAGAAGGAGTTGCTGAAGCAGCTCAGCAGTACAATGTGACTTTCCTTTATGATGAGGGCAACGCATCGTCACTTGCTCCCAATCAGGCAATGGGCGGGGTAGTGTTCACATGGGAGCCAGTATTCCTGCAAGCATATAACTATTGGACAACTCATCACAGCTTCCCCACTCATTCATTCTATGCTACTTTTGCAAACCATGGCATAACGTTTGGTATGTCTTCAAAGGTTCCTACCAATGTAGCCACTGTAGTACACAATATATACAACGCCCTTGTAACGTACAAGATCCAGGTTTACCAGATAGCTCCAAACGGTTCTCTTGTATATTCGCCGGTTACCCCACCGTACAGCAGCATATCATAAAGGTGAGAGCATGAACATAATAAAGCCAAGTCAAATTATTTTATTTATTGTTTTAGGTTTATTGGTTAGTTCTGTTACGTTTATATTTTTTAAGTTATCACCGGCAGCTGGGCTATCAACCCTGCTTTATCAGGGGTTTGGCACCAAAGGCGGCATTACAGGCACTCTTCAGATGACCATTCCGCTTTTGATTATAGGCGTAGGTCTTACGGTGCCATTTACCGCCAAGTTCTGGAACATCGGTGCACAGGGGCAGTTCATTCTGGGTGAGATATTTGCCACATGGATTGGTCTGGAGCTTGTTAGGGTGCTCCCGCCAATTCTTGATATGCTTGTGGCAGTGATCTTTGGCTTTATAGGAGGTGCACTGTGGGCAATACCACCAACTATAATGAAGCTTTACCGTGGAGCAAATGAAATTATAACGACGCTTATGATGAACTTTGTTGCCGTTTATCTGCTTTTGTGGCTGGTTTCTGGCCCAATGGAAGGGGCTCAGGCAAAGCTTGTTTATGCACCAGCTTCTGCCCCAATACCTCCCAACTACATGCTTCCCATAATACCGGGAACCACAATTTCTTCAGGCATCATCATTGCAGTTATAATTGCAGTATTCTTTTACTGGTTTTTGAGATACACAGACTTCGGTTATGAGCTAAAGCTTATAGGCCAAAGCGAAGATGCAGCGTCATATTCTGGAGTTAGAATTAAACGCAACATTATCCTTTCAATGATCATAAGTGGAGGAATATCAGGAATGGCAGGAATGGTAATGGTTTACGGTATTACGCAGACACTCATTCCTCAATTTTTCAGTGATGTTTCCACGAGCTTTGGATATGTTGGTATTGCTGTAGCCATGGTAGCTTCACTAAACCCAATTGCAGTAATATTCACATCGATATTTCTTGGTGGAATACTTAACGGTGCATATGTCATGGAAGCAATATACAGCGTTCCTATAGATGTGGTGATTTCAATATATGGAATAGTTATGATATTTTCACTTATTGGGGTTATGACTGATTTTGGAAGATTGTTTAGGAGGAGGAAGGCCAGATGAGCTCGGCTTTGATTGTTTTGATAGTAACTACGGTGCTCATAGGAATGATACCAAGGGCAATGCCCATATTTGCTGCAGCGATAGGGGAAACTGTTGACCAGGCTGCCGGCACGCTTAACCTGGGTGTTGAGGGAATGATGCTGATGGGGGCAGTTATTGGGTTGCTGGTTGATTACTATACTCACAATTTAGTGTTAGCATTTTTGGCTGCCGGCTTCATAGGGCTTGCCTTTTCAGTAATTCACGGCATAGTTTCAATAACAATGAGGCTTGACCAGGTTGTCAGTGGCACTGCTTTGTGGTTCATTGGTTGGGGCATATCTGGCGTAATATATGCATCAATTTTCGGAATATCATCAACACCACCTACAGTTTTAACTCTGAGGGCAGTTTACATACCATATCTGTCCAGCATACCGTTCTTTGGAAAATTTATTTTTGGGGAAGATCCCATGGCATATATTCTGGTCGTACTTCTGATAGTGATACAGTATTTTCTGTTTCATACAAAGCAGGGACTAAATCTAAGGACGGTTGGCAATGATCCGCGTGTGGCTGAAATCATGGGCGTCAACCCGATACTTTACAGGTACGCTGCGCTGCTGTTTGGTGGATTTATGGCAGGAATAGGTGGCGCTTATCTGACCCTTGTCATAGTCGGGTCGTTCTACTTTGATATGACTGCTGGAATTGGATTCATAGCTGTAGCACTGGTTTACTTTGGTAAATGGAACCCATGGAGGGTTTTTGCTGGAACTTTGATTTTTGGAGCAGTTTACGTATTTTACTTGATGATGGAAAGCATTTACCCAGCAATTCCATACGATTTTTACCAAATGCTGCCTTACCTTGCTACACTGGTCATGATACTCGTAATAGGGGCTAGGGCAAAAGCTCCGACCGCCCTAACGCTGCCATACATAAAGGAGGGATAAAAATTGGAAGGCGTTGAACCAATAATTAAAATGCAGGGAATAGTTAAGACATTTCCGGGCGTTATAGCTAACAATGGAATTGATTTTGAAATATATCCAAAAGAGATTCACGCTCTTCTGGGCGAAAACGGGGCCGGCAAAACAACACTGATGAATATACTCTATGGGCTTTACAGGGCTGATAGTGGGAGCATATTCGTTGACGGTAAAAGGGTAAATATAAGGAATTCGCTTGATGCTCAGAAGCTTGGCATAGGGATGGTTCACCAGCATTTTTCACTGATACCTTCATTTACAGTATTGGAAAACATTACCATAGGGCTAAAGGACATCAGGGTCAGGCTGAACCTTAATCAGGTAAGGGAAAGGCTTGAAAAGGTCATGTCTGATCATAATATTTCAGTAAACCCTGATAGAAAAGTTGAAGAATTAAGCGTAGGAGAAATGCAGAGGGTTGAGATACTCAAATTACTGTTTAGGGGAGCAAACGTCCTAATACTTGATGAGCCAACAAGTGCCCTGACCCCACAGGAAGCTGAAGAGCTTTTTAACAGCCTTAGGAGCTTGGTTAGGGAGGGGAAGAGCGTAGTAATAATAACTCACAAGCTGTACGAGGTTTTTGAAATTTCAGATAGAATAACTGTTTTAAAGCAGGGAAAGGTTACATACAATGGCCTTACAAGCAGGACATCACAGGATGTTGTGGTTGAGGCAATGATAGGCCGGGGTGTTAACATCACTGAATTTCCAAGAGTAAATAAAACGTACGAAGGTGAAATGAAGGTAGAAGGGCTGAGCATTTATGACAGCAAAAGGGTACCCGTTGTTAATGATATATCATTTGAGCTCAGAAAGGGAGAAATACTTGGCATTGCTGCTGTTGCGGGGAATGGCGAAAAGGAACTCATTGAAGCAATATTTGGATTGAGAAAAATAACAAAGGGCAAGATATTAATGGACAACAGGCAAATAGAAAACATGTCAATAAAGC
>Ga0080003_1000172_pt1 | contig 46793 bp, 52 predicted proteins | sample JossMetagenome_FD_69206 | JGI IMG/M metagenome (GOLD analysis project Ga0080003, IMG submission 69206) | Hot spring microbial communities from Joseph's Coat, Yellowstone National Park, USA - JC2_E (SPADES assembly) (version 2) | ecosystem: Environmental > Aquatic > Thermal springs > Hot (42-90C)... | reverse complement strand
TTCCCTCACGATATGTAATACAAAGATCTTCTTTCAAATTACAACAATCACACTATCGGTGCTCTCCACCAGTAAAGGAAAAGGGGCCATTCCCGTCATACGATTCCCTGATTATATCAGGTAAGGACAACTGCAATGATTGTAATCATATCTGATTTATAAACATAATCATAGCTTAAGCTAACAAGCATTATATCACACAAAACCGACCACAATTTTTAAAAAGCTAATATCTGAATTAACAGGATTTTTGGTACTTTCTGGGTTAACAGCCTGAGCTTTTTCTTGACGCTGAAGAAACGTTTCCAGAGGAAAATATTTTTATGCAATAGAGTTGGAAATTTAGATCCCTGCTACGCGACTTGCTTCAACGATATAATGAAATTCCTTTCTTTCTTCATACTATTCAATGCAAAGGCTAATCCTGCGATTCCACCGAGAATTGAGATGACAAGGATTATGTGCCCGACTGTTCCCCTTGTCGTAAGAAGGGCGAGAATTGACATGATCACGCCAGCAATGCTTCCCAAAATTGAATAAATGAAAAAAATGAGTGTCGAAACCCCTGATTCAAGCCTCTTGATGAGTATCATCCTCTCAAGGGCCTTAGAGTAGTCAGTAAATTTTTTATAAAGTACCTCTCCATCATTAAATGAGCCAATTCCTTTAATGAAGTTATCGATTTCATTCCTCTTGGCAGACACTTCATTCACTATCTGTTCTATTCCGCCACTGAAGTCTATGCCATTTCTTTTTTCTATTATCTTCAAGATATAGCCATTCAGTGAAAACACGTAATGTCAATCTTTAATGATATCATAAGTTTTTCCGTTTTGGAGCCGTGAAAGAGCTAAACGTGATTAAAGGTACCAAGTACCGCAAGTTGGCTGGGTGAAGTGTGCCAGACTTCTACCCTTTCATCTTATACAAAAATGGTATAAAAAATAAAATGTATTTGACTTAATCCGTGATTACCAGATTCCTCAGTATCTCTAATCCATTTACAAATGCCCTGTTCCCAACAAGGAACCTAGTTGTAGTCAAAATATCCTCTGCTTCTTCTCTATTTCCCCCACTCTTTATGAACTGGCCGAGGTATACCTTTTGGCAATCCCTATCTTGAATAGATGCACTAACCGCAAATGCAATTGCGTAAACATCTTTCGCGGAGAGCTTTATCGGCTTAAGCATAATCTTCTTTTCTCTAAGGTGTTCCTTCATTAATCCTGTTGAGAATTCCGCTGCTCTTAAAACTCTTTCCGGAACCATTCCGGCATCCCTTCTAAGATTTTCTAATATGGTATCTGTTTCAGCAGTCTCTTTACTTGTTTTTGATGCTGTTCCAAACGAATCAATTAATAGATCAACAGAATCCAGTGTAGAGGACATCAATGCCATTTTTGTTGTCCTCATAGCATCAAGTATTTCCAACGGGTCTATTTTGAATCTCTTTGCCAGCTTGAAATGTATCATCGCAGACTCTTTGGGTCCATTTACGAGCGCAACAGACATTGCAATCAGAACCCTGGTTTTCAAAGAGAGGTTTGACCTGCCCAAATAGAGAAACTGATTTTGGTTGAACTGCTCCATAGCCGCATCATCATCAAGTTTGAATAGTAGGTCAATTACCTGTGGCATCTCCCCTATAGACTGTTCGGCAAATTTCTTGACTTCTTCGTAGTTCTTGCTCGTTTTAATTTATGTTTTCTCAATTGATAATAATTATGCACAATTTTTTGATCAGTATGATATAAAAGATCGCAAAATTGTGAATCCCGTCAAGGTTGCCGGCAAGGATCAAGCGATCAATCGAAATGCGTAACAAAAGAAAACTGAAAATTCAGGAAACTGTGGAAAATTTGAGGAAGCATCCTTCCGTTTTGGTATGAGAATGGCGCTAAGGTAACGGAATTCCAAGCATATTGAGAAAGGTCAAGGAGATTGTTTGCTTCCGGCCACGCATCTATCCATCCCGGAATACCGGTGGATGGACGATCAAAGGGGTGTTCATAGAGGATAGTTGAATTGGCGTAATGGGCAGAGCTGCCCGGGTTTGTGGAGTTGCAGAATTCATCAATGTAACTCATGTTTACTGCAAAGACATAGGCTGTAAACCGGTTATCCCCAGAGCTATCTTTGAAGACCAATTTGAACGGTTCTTGGAAAAATTTGTTGAAAGAGGCATTACTCATGCGAATCGGCGGTTGTGAGGGATTGTTCACTCCATTAAATCCCCAGATACCATCAGTTATCATGGCGGTATCGAGAAGAATGTATCCGATCCTCGGATAGCTCCCATTCCCCCCCTCCAGTTCCCAGAATGCTTTTTCCCAATTATCGGAGGACCACAACAATGAGATTTTATCAAACGGGCTAATGAAACCGTAGGAATAGAGCATTATTCCGAGTTGATGGTCTGTCGCCACCGATAGATTCCTGTTTCCGTGAGAATTTAAATAGGCTATAGCGGCGGCATCCTGTGAGGTTGCACCTTCATTTATTGACGGAACAAAAAGGGATGGCATGGAATATGATGTTGCTACCAAAGAGACAAAAAGAACAGAAACCAGCGCTACTGCAATTATTCCTCTTCTTCCATGCCAAGCATGCAGACAGGTATTATATGGAAATGGCGATGATTGACGGGAATTTTCATTTACATTCCAGCGTCCATCAGGTTTCGCCCCTGAAATTTTAATGTCTTTGATGAGGTCAAGCATGGGAAGGGGTCTGTATCGCGTAGACTCTGTTTCATAAGATACATGAAGCCAGTCATAAAGTGCCATGCCGGCAATTATAGAAAATGGCTCCACAAGGTATTCTACCTGTCTTGCTACCTCCAGTGTTTTATTGGAAGTCACGGCTGAATATGTCATGGAAACAGTTATTGCAATCGCCCATCCAATTGCTGCCGGTGCCTCTCCGTTGATTAAGGAATTCTTAGTACCGAGAACAGAGATACCCAGAAATATGGCAAATGGAAGGGACAGGAAAACAGAGTCGTAACTTATGAAGGAATACCTTCCGGTAAATATAAGAATGGTTAGTGAAATCTCTATTACGGCAACTGCAAGGGTCAGGAGAACTAGCTCTTTAAAATTTTTCCTAGTGCTCCCGTTTTTCCTAAGTTTCTCCATTACTTTCCATAGAATGCAGCACGAACCGTTCCTCCTCAAAAGAGAGTAGGCTGCAATAACAGCAGCGTAAAACGACAGTGTGATCCACATGAGTGCCAATCCGTCAGCAGCACTTACCAGGAAGTATCTGGAAGTTGGTACCCTTAAAATCAAATATCCAAGAAGAAAAGTTCCAGTGAATGTCGTATAAATGATATCCAAACGAAGGTATCTGCGCCATAATCCATTGTAAAGCTGCACTGATACAATCATTCCAATCAATGAAATCAAAAATATGTATGATGAGAGCTGGTGAGTAAGCGTCAGCACAGTCGACGATATGATTGCAGGCACAAAGTATCCTTGTTTAGAATGATACTTAATAAACAGCAAGACAGAAAGCAGAAGGAAAAAATGGCCGGTGGTCAGATAATTGGCCTGAGAGGTCTGGAATAGCTGTATTGGGTCCACGGCCAAAAAGATCGCAGAGAGAAAAGATATGCTCCTGCTGATTTGTAGCTCGCGCGATATGCAATAGAGCAGAAATGGTGTTAGTCCTCCTAGGAGAGGGATAACATATTTCAGGGATGTCAGAACTGGAAGGCCTGTTAAAGACGATACAGCGTCAACTATCGCATAAGTAACCGGAAAGTATTGATAACCGTCAATTCCCCAGGGGGATGAAGGGGGAGCGATCCAGGAGTTGAGACTGACGTATGACCTGCTGAGATAGTAATATATGCCAAAGTCATTGCCCCATATCCAGTAGGATATGTTTGGGGCGACTCTTATTGCAACTCCAACTATTATCACGACTAACAGCAACCATTGCTCACTCCTCCGTTTGTGGATTTTGTGGCTCCAATCAGCGGGTTCTAGCTCGCCAGCGCCCATAGGAATCCACTGCAGTATTAATGATGATTATATATCGCTGGCGGGGCTGCTTTTATCAGGGTTTGCCTTACTGGAATTTATTCCAGATAGCAGGTCTCCCTGCCTGAATGCTAGCATGGCTTTGGAATAGTATGGTATTATCCTTTTGAATATGAATCCGTGTTCCTTTATTAAATCCCTGAGCAAGTAGACTGGCCGCAGGTAAAAATTCATGTATGCCCTTCCAAGCCATCTGAGTATTCCCTCATCAGTAAAGTTAGTTAGCTTCTTCACGGGGCTTAAGGTCGTATATTTTCTCCAGTCAAGGGTCTTTATTATGTTTCTTGATTTGGCTAGGTCCCATAATCTGGTTCCAGGATACGGAGTTGCAATGGTGAACTGAGCCAGTCTCACATTTATCTTTTTGGAGAATTTTATGGTGTTTTTGACTTCATCAGCAGTATCGTCAGGAAAGCCTATGATGAAAGAACCTAACGTGTTGAGGCCTGCCTCGTTCCCCTTTTTCACAGTATCTATGGCCTGCTGTAGCTCTATTCCCTTTCCGATGAAATCAAGTGTTTTTTGATTTCCTGATTCTATCCCGAAATATATCGTATGAGCCCCTGCACTCTTCATAGCATTTGCTATTTCCTCGTTGAATAGGTTTGCCCTTGCCGAACCTGACCACCGGATGTCCAGTTTTTCTTCCTTTATCTTATTTGAAATCTCAACTGCTCTCTTCATATTAAGGGTAAAGGTGTCATCAAGAAACTCTATCTCATGGAGATCACACTCGTTGACGAGCCTTCTTAACTCATCTCCCAACGTATCCTTGTAAGGAGTTACCATTAATGTTATAATCCCTTCTTGCCATTAAATGTTGCGGAGTTTAACTTTTATAATTACGCCCCGAACGGGATTTGAACCCGTGTCACGAGCTCGACAGGCTCGTATGATAGGCCACTACACTATCGGGGCTTCTTGGCCTTATTATCAAACTTTATTTAATCCTTTTTACTAGAGGGAAATAATCTGCTCAGTGCGTTCATTTCTCCTTTCAATATGTGTTTCATTGCCATACCTGTAAGTGGAAACCATATACCTCTCATTCTCATTTTACCTATAATCAAAATTTTTTCATCTTGCACCTGAATTATTTGAAACCCTTTCAACGGCCCCTTGCCATATTTTATTATTACCGATCTATCATTTTTATTAAAATCTATTTTTTCAATCTGTTTCTTTTGCCTGAACGCAAGAACAGATTCTCTTGTACTTTCATCTATATTTTTAATTGAAATATGTCCTTTCCAAATATTTGTATCATCAAGACTTTCCATAAGCTTTTGATATGCATCGAATGGCTGATCATTGAGAGGAAATTCCCGATAAAATTTCATTGAACTTAATTGTTTACATGAATATATTTTCTTTCACTTAGCCTCTATAAATTGTTAATAGAATTTTATAATAGGAATTATTTATCTTTTAATGAGTAATTTATTTTCGAAGGGAGTAGTAAGTAACATAGGAATAGGAACATGGCAAATGGGATTGAAAGGCTGGGGCAAGGATTATGATGAAGATTCCGTAATTGAAGCATTTAAATACGCTGTTAACAATGGAATTAATTTTATAGATACAGCTGAAATATATGGCGCAGGTAACTCTGAGATTCTTATTGGTCAATCATTGGAAACTCTTGAAAGAAAGAATATCATAATAGCCACAAAGGTTGCAGGATATAACGCTACTCCATCCAGAGTTTTTAAGAGTATTAAAGGTAGCCTGAGAAGATTGAAAATTGATTATATTGATCTTTATCAGATTCATTGGGAACCATCTATTTACACAAATCTGGAAGACCTTTTTCATTCAATGGAAAAGCTTGCCAGAGATGGCCTTATAAATCATATTGGAGTATCCAATTTCTCTTATGAAATGTTGAAAAGAACTTCTGGTTACTTGAAGGACTATAATATAGAAAGTAATCAGATAAAATTTAATATCGTTGAAAGACCAGATGATAATTTGATTTCATATATGAATTCAAACAATATCAAATTGATTGCTTGGAGCCCCCTAGGTCAGGGTTTTTTATCAGGAAAATATTCATTCACACAAAAACCAAAAGGAGGTATAAGAAAAGTCAATTACCTCTTCAGTGATAAGAACCTGAAGAGGTTCGATCCACTGTTAAAAACATTAAAGGAAATATCTTCAAATAAAAGGGTTTCAGTAACTCAGATTGTACTTGCCTATGAGACTGAGCTTAATGTTCTCCCCATACCTGGTTTCAAGAATATGAAGCAGGCTGAAGAGATTTCAGGTGCACTGAAGGTTCATTTGACAAGTGAGGAAAAGAATAGTATTGAAAAGTCACTTGAAGTAACTGGAATTATTAAAGTAAAGGAAACGATGTTTCCAAGAATAATTCCAAATACCTTTGTGAGGGTGATGTCCCTCTTTCTATAGTAGACAATTGCTATAATTAAATATCGGCAAAAGCTAAATATAGTTAAAGATTGAGTCTTTCGATTAATATGAGTTCAATAGTATCTTATGGGTCATACGTACCAAGATACAGAATAAGAGCTGAGGAGATTGCAAGAGTGTGGGGAGAGGATCCAGAGAATATAAAAGGCGGATTGATGATATACAGTAAATCCGTGCCTGGACCCGATGAAGATGTGCTGACTATTTCAGCTGAAGCAGGGAAAAATGCAATTAATAGGACAGATGTGAGTAAAAAAACAATTGGCGCAATTTTCGTTGGATCAGAAAGTCATCCATATGCAGTAAAACCAACAGCTTCGATACTTGTAGAGGCTCTAGGACTGCCGAATGATATTCATTCAGCGGATTATGAATTCGCTTGCAAGGCTGGAACAGCTGCAATACAGAATGTAATGGGACTTGTTGATAGCGGAATGATTGAAAATGGCATGGCAATTGGGGCAGATACGTCACAGGGTGCTCCGGGCGATGCATTGGAATATTCTGCATCGGCGGGAGGAACAGCTTTCATAATAGGAAGAAAGGGCATTGCTGAAATTAATAAGACATATTCTTTTACAACTGATACCCCTGATTTCTGGAGAAGGGAGGGTGAGAAATATCCAAGTCATGGAGGGAGATTTACTGGAGAACCCGCCTATTTTAAACATGTACTGACTGGGGCCAAGAGAATGATGGAAATGCAAGGTACAAAACCAGAGGATTATGATTATGCAGTATTCCATCAACCAAATGGAAAATTCCCAACGAGAGCTGCAAAAATGCTCGGATTCAAGGATGAACAGGTTAAAGATGGCCTTCTAACTCCATATATTGGAAACACATATTCTAGTTCCATGATAATAGGATTGTCTGCCATACTTGACAAAGCTGAACCAGGTGACAGGATACTTGCGGTGGCATTCGGAAGTGGAGCAGGTTCCGATGCTTTTGATATTACTGTAAATGATTCCATTAAATCTTATAAAAGGGACAGGGCCCCTGGTGTAATGGAACAAATTAATAGGCCTATATGGATAGATTATGCTAATTATGTAAAGTACAGGGGAAAAATAATTATGAGAGGTGAATAAAATGAGAGATGTATATATCATAGGTGTCGGATCAACGAGATACGGAGAACTTTGGGATATGAGCCTCAGGGAACTTGCTTCTGAAGCTGGTCTGAAGGCATTGATGGATGCAGGTATCAAGGCTGAAGAGATAGATGCCTTGTATGGGGCAAATACAAGTGCAGGTCAATTCATAGATCAAGAACATATAGCTGCATTAATTTCCGATTATTCCGGAATTAGTGAACTTGGTATACCTGCAGTCAGGATTGAAGCAGGGGCTGCAAGCGGTGGTGCTGCTTTAAATCAAGCATATTTGGCTGTGAAATCTGGCCAGTATGATACTGTGGTGGTTGGAGGTGTTGAAAAGATGACTGATGTTCCTTCAGAAGTCGCCAATGAAATAATCGGAGGTTCTCTTGACGCTGAATGGGAAACATTCTTCGGTGTTACTGAGGCATCTATCGCCGCCATGATAGCGAAAAGACATGAGTATGATGAAAGAGTTAAAAGGGAACATTATGCGGTTTTCCCTGTCATTTCTCACAAACATGCTTCCATGAACCCTTCATCGCATTTCAAGAATGTAATCAAGCTGGAGGATGTAATAAATGCCAGTCCAGTTGCCGAACCACTGACAGTATATGATACCGCTCCACTCAGTGACGGAGCATCGGCCATAGTAATTACAGCAGACAAAAAGAAAATAAAAGAATCTGAGAACCCAATTAAGGTTAAAGCAAGCACAATGGCAAATGATTTCCTTTCCCTGCACGACAGAAAGAAAATTGATAGTTTTAAAGCGGTCAACAAAAGCGTGAAGGAATCTCTAAAGCAATCAGGATTGAATCTTAGCAATATAGATGGATATGAAATACATGATTCCTACAGCATAGGCTCACTCATACAAATGGAAGAAATTTTCGGTAAAGAGGCTATAAAGATGGTTGAAAATGATGAATATTATTTTAATTCGTCTCATCCTTTAAATGTTTCCGGAGGATTGAAAGCACATGGAAATCCTCTTGGAGCCGTTGGCCTCTACCAGGCTATAGAGGCGACAATTCAATTAAGAGGAAAAGCAGGTGAGAGACAGATTAAGGGATCGAAGAACATGCTTATACACAATATGGGTGGTCTTGGTACAACTTCAGTGACAACAATACTGGGGGTGGAATAAATGAGTGAAGTTCCAAGGTTCTGGAGAGAGTCTAAACATAGATACAGACTGGTAGGAACCAGATGCGAAAATTGCGGAAATTTATACTTCCCTCCAAGGGATATATGCCCGACGTGCAGAAGAGAGAGTATAAATAAGATGAAAGAAGAAGAACTCTCAGGAGAAGGAGAAGTTTATTCTTATACTGTAGTACACGACGGCCTTGAACAATTTAAGATGCAGGTACCCTACATAATAGCAATAATAAAAACAAAGGAGGGACCACTTATTACAGGACAGATTGTAGATTGCAATCCAGAAAATGTAAAAATAGGATCCCAAGTTAAAAGTACACTGAGAAAGGTGAGAACGGAGGGTAAAAGCGGAATAATTCAATATGGGTATAAATTTATATTAAAATAAAATAAATTTTTTTATAATTTCTATTTTACCGATACTATCTGAACATAAAAATAGAGAGTTCTTCCTACCAGATAAGAGTTGTAATTAAGGTAGTAATAACCCGGCCCCACTCCGCTTATATAGGCTCCATCAGGTAGTAAAGTTCCGTTGGTTACACTTGCATAATAGTTGATAATGGTAGAAGATCCAGATCCGGTTATATTGCTAACTTCTATGCCTAGTCCTGACACATTAGAAAATGGAAAATATTCCTGACCCGCGTTTGGATCATTTTCTATGAATACAGTATTTCCATTGTAACTTAATACTGTTACTTCCCACCCATATATAGGGCTCTTCAGAATTTCTCCATTTCCCGGGGTTGTGTTAAATAAACTTTGGAACTGAGAAAGAGAGAATTCCTGGTATACCGGAACACTCCCTGAAGTGTTTTCCTTGTGTATAAGACTCTTATTTTCTATACCATACCCCAAGGAAGGTGGTATCACTAGTAATCCACTCTGACCCTGTGCCATACCTATGAGACCGTTATCAAATCCCTTTATCATCTGACCCGATCCAACTGTATCATTCAATGGTGTGAATGGTGGGTGATATTTGAAATCGGGTGCCTTCTGGTATGTTAAATTATTATTGGCGACACTTGCCATATTTGTATCAAAAATAAGTGGAGTTCCATCCACCATTATATAACCGTAATACCATAGGGAAACTTGTGATCCATCCTTGATTATTTTTTCCTTTGGCTCCATATATACACTTGCAGAATAGGCGGCTGTTGGTACAGCTATTACCAATACGATGAGTATGATTATTAGGGTTTTCAGTTGCATTCAAGCTGAAAGACAATTAGGAATAAAAAATTACTCATTCCTCCAAAAAGATTTTCTCAATGTAATGATAAGGTCATAGTGGATAAGAGAGTTGCATACATTGGACTTATTTTTATAGCCGCTATTTGGGGATCGACTTTCCCGATTATAAAAAATACGCTTTTTTACATTGACCCTCTTTCTTTCCTAGTTTATAGGTTTCTAATAGCGTCCCTATTTCTCCTTCCTTTCATAATAAAGAAGATTAGAAAAAAGGATGCAATATATGGTTCTCTGGTAGGGGTGCCTCTATTTGCAGGATATGCAACTCAGACAATTGGTCTTAATTACACCTCCCCTTCCATGTCTGGACTCATAACAGGGTTATACGTCGTTTTAACTCCTGTTTTATCCATATTTATTCTCAAAACAAGGGGAGATTATATTAAAATACTTTTGGCAATCATTGCATTTATTGGAATGGCATTGATGACTCTAAATTCAACATCTGGAGAGTTAATAGGTAATCTTCTGACTCTTGTATGCGCTTTTGCGTATGCCGGGCAGTTAATCTTTACAGAAAAATTCCTGGTTAATGGTGATGCTATGGTTTTCACTTTCTTCCAACTCTTGACTGTAGGTGTCCTGAGTTTATTATTCCATCCACAGTCAATCATTGCAGCAGTGAAACTTGAAAATCATTACGTTCTTTTTTCTGTATTATTTAATGCAATACTTGGTTCAGCGTTGGCGATATGGATAATGAGTATCGCAGTTAAAAACACAAATTCCTATATCTCTGCATTGATTCTAATAACAGAACCCATATTTGCTGTCCTTATTTCCACATTTCTTTTCAAATATCCAATAACAATTTCTATGATAATAGGTGGAATTATAATACTAATATCAATGGTTTTTGCTATAAACAGAGAAAATAAAAAAATTAATTAATTTAGCTTTGAAGTTTTACTTCAATGTTTATTCCATCAGGAAGCTGGATCCTCATTACCTGCCTAATAGTTCTTTCGTCAGCATCTATATAGATTAGCCTCCTGTGAACTCTCATTTCCCATCTGTCCCATGTTGCAGTTCCAGCACCATTTGGTGCCTTCCTTATTGGCACTAACAGTTTCTTTGTGGTCAAAGGAATTGGTCCTCTCATCTCTACTCCGGTTCTAGTTGCTAAATCCTTAATTTCATGGCAAACACTGTCTACCTTTTGCGCATCCGTCCCAGATAGAGAGATTTTCATTCTATAGGAGGCCATTTCTATCACTTTACTGTGTCTTCTTTTCGAGATCAATACACTGGCCTGCTGCCACTGTTTGACCCATATCCCTTACTGCGAACCTTGCCATTGGGGGGAATTCTGAGAGTTTCTCTATAACCATAGGTTTGGAAGGTACAATTTTTACAATTGCCGCATCTCCAGTCTGTATGTGTGATGGGTGATCCTCCTTCGTGGATCCAAGTCTAGGATCTATTGTCTTTATTATTTCTGTTATTGTACATGCAACCTGAGCTGTGTGTGCGTGGAATACTGGTGTATATCCAGGTGCAATTACCGATGGATGATTCAAAACAACTATCTGACCAGTGAAACTTGAAACTACAGTTGGCGGATTAGTAACGTGACCAGCAACATCTCCCCTTCTTATATCTGTCTTTGCAATTCCTCTTACGTTGAACCCTACGTTATCTCCAGGCTCTGCCTGAGGCATCTGTTCATGATGCATTTCTATGGATTTCACTTCTCCAGTCTTGTGCGACGGTTCAAATATTATCTGATCCCCAACCTTCAGGATCCCTGTTTCAATTCTTCCCACCGGAACGGTTCCTATACCTGTTATTGAATAGACATCCTGAATTGGAAGTCTCAGTGGTTTATCTGTTGGTTTAGCAGGAACCTGTAAACTGTTCAATAGATCGAGTAATGTTGGACCTGTCCACCAAGGCATGTTAGGGCTCTTCTTAATTATATTATCCCCTTTGTATCCGGAAATAGGTATGATAGGAACATTCTTGTAACCTACCGATCCAAGTAGCTGTTCTACCTGTTTCTTAACTTCCTCAAACCTCTTTTGGGAGTATGGTGGCTGTGTTGCATCCATTTTATTGATTGCAACAATCATCTGATTAACTCCAAGAGTCCTTGACAGGAATACGTGTTCCCTTGTCTGTGCCATTACTCCTTCTCCATCTCTTGCAGAAACAATCAGAATAGCTGCATCTGCCTGACTTGTACCTGTGATCATGTTCTTGACGAAGTCCCTGTGACCGGGAGCATCGATAAGGGTGAAGTAATACTTGTCTGTTTCAAACTTTCTGTGAGCTACATCAATAGTAACTCCTCTTTCCCTCTCTTCCTTCAGCCTATCCATAACCCAGGCAAATTCGAAAGTTGCTTTTCCTTTCTCTTCTGCTTCTTTCCTATATTCTTCAATAATGTGAGCAGGAATTTCTCCGTGCTCGAACAGAATCCTACCTACTGTTGTTGATTTCCCATGGTCAACGTGTCCAATCGTTACCAGATTTAGATGTGGTTTTTGTGTTGCCATCTTAACTTACCTCCATATTATACATGAGCTTTGGTCTATTTTATTTCTATATATATCTTTATCGTTTACCTCATAGATTTGCATAGTAGTTCTCATCGTAAGGCTCTGCTTTAAGCCCTTTCCTCTCCCTTATTTTTCCCACTACTTGCATTTGTAGATCCTTCGGGACTACCTGATATCCAGAGTTTTCTGTACTCCATAATACTCTTCCACCAGTGGCTCCTCTTATTGCGGACGCAAATCCAAACATTTCAGGAACAGGAACCATTGACACTATTTTTGATTGTTCGCCTTCCTGCTCCATCTCAATTATTATACCTCTCCTTTGTTGGAATTCCCTTGTAACAGATCCTGACTCCTCCAAGGGGGTATCAACATATACCTTCTGCATAGGTTCAAGGAGAATCCTACCAGCCTGGCACATAGCACCGTAAATTGCATTCCTTACTGCAGGGATTACCTGTGCTGGTCCTCTATGGATACTATCTTCATGCAATTTTGCATCAACGAGTTTTACCTTAACTCCATAAACCTTTTCATTAGCAAGGGGTCCCTTATCCATAGCCTCTGTAAATGCCTCCTTGACCAGTTCCATTGTTTCGTTAAGATATTGTACTCCCTTTGTTACGTCAAGAAGAATATTTGGTCCATGAATTGCCTCTATTCCCTTTGCTTCATCCCTATCCAGTCCAAGTTGTTCCAGTAAATTTATTACGGATTTTTTATCTTTTATCCTGTCAGTCTGTGCAAGATCGCCTTTCAGAATGGCATCCACAATTTCTTTATTCAAGGGTTCGACCTCAATATAGAATTTATTATGCTTGTTTGGCGATTTTCCTTCAAAAGGACCGCCTTTCCCCTGAACTGTTTCCCTATATACTACAATGGGATCTGATGTATCTACCTCTACTTTGAAATCATTCCTGATTCTGTAAAGCGTTACTTCCAGATGAAGTTCTCCCATTCCCGACATCAGATGCTCTCCAGTTTCCTGGTTTATTTCAACCTGAATACTTGGGTCTGCCTTAGCAATTGTTCTTAGTACTTCTATCAGTCTCGGCAAATCCTTAGTATATTTAGCCTCCAGTGCCACAGTCACCACTGGCTCTGAGTAATGAACCATTGGTTCAAATGGTTCAACATCCTTCATGCTTGACACGCTGGAACCTGCTACCGCATCCTTAAGCCCGACTATTGCAGGGATGTTCCCAGCATATATTTCATCTATAGGAATTCTGTCAGGTCCTACCATCATTGCAAGTTGTTGCACCTTATATTTTTTGTCTCCCTGACCAGATATATAAAGCTCAACACCTTTAGTTATCTTACCGCTGAACAATCTTCCAATCGAAACCTCTCCTGCATGTTCATCCACTATTATTTTTGTAACCATCATCATTATAGGGCCATTTGGATCGCAATTCATCATTGCCTTACCTGCTTCCGATGTAATATCACCTTTCCATATTTGAGGTACCCTGTATTTCTGGGCTTCCGCCGGGGAAGGCAGATGATGAACCACAGCATCAAGCAACACCTTATGCAATGGAGTTTTCTTTGCAAGCGTTTTTTGATCTCCCGCTTGTAAATATTGGTATACCTCCTTAAATCCTATGCTGGATTTAGGAGTGTATTTTGTGGACAGAGCCCAGTTATTGAAAGCAGATCCAAAAACTACGGACCCAGTTTCAACCTTGACCTGCCAGCTCTCCTTGAATTCTTCAGGTGCATATCTCTTTATAAGCTTGTTAACATCTGTTATTATTTTAACAAACCTCTTCATCATATCGTCTGGTCCAAGCTTCAGTTCATTTATTAACCTGTCTACCTTATTTATAAATAAAATAGGTTTAACCTTCTCCCTAAGTGCCTGCCTCACAACAGTTTCGGTCTGCGGCATTGGGCCTTCTACCGAATCAACTACTATAACTGCACCATCTACAGCCCTCATTGCCCTCGTTACATCCCCTCCGAAGTCCACGTGACCTGGAGTATCAATTAGATTAACAAGATATGTTGTTCCCTCTACTTCATGAACCATAGAAGCTGCGGCTGCATTTATCGTGATCCCTCTTGCCTGTTCCTGTTCATCATAGTCAAGTACCAACTGTTTTCCGGCAAGTTCATCACTCATCATTCCTGCACCCGCGATCAGATTATCTGAGAGAGTTGTTTTACCGTGATCTATATGAGCGGCGATACCAATATTTCTGATTCTCCGGATGTCCTTCATTATTTCTGAGGCTTTTTGAATATTGTCTTCCTTCCTTCCCATTTAAATCACCTGGCTGAAGCAGCCTGCCTCTCAGTATCCTCTTTCTCCTTGATAGAATAAGAATTTGGATCGTTCTTTGCAGCTGCTATTATTTCATCTGCAAGAGCCTGATAGAGATTCTTCTTCGATTTCTTTGCAGTTTCTCTTGCCCCAGCAGAAATATTTCTTATGGCTAAATCCAATCTTCTTGAGGAGCTTGTATCAACTGACTTCGGTACTGCAATACCTCCGTATTTCAGTCTTGTTATCTCCTCTCTTGGACCAGCATTTTGAACTGCATTAACAAGAACTTGGACTGGATTTTCCTTTGTTTTTCTTTCTATTTCCTCGAAGGCCATTTTTACAGTTCTGTAAGCGCTCTGTTTCTTTCCGGTCCACCTAATTGTCCTCATGAGATTGTTTATCAGTCTCTCAACAATGTTCATGTTAGCCTTGCCCATGAATCTATTTGCATGTCTTCCGCCACTATGCAAGGTGGCTGTTGGTTTTAATGAGATATACTTCACAAGACCCTGATCCTGTACAGTAATACCTTCTGTCCCCCATTTCTCAAAAATAAGAATACTTGCCATTTTATCACCTTACTGGTTTCTCCTTCCTTCCCTTAACGAGCTCTTTAAGGGATACATTGTTGACTTTAATTACCTTATATCTGACCCCCGGGATATCTCCTTTAGATCTTCCCATCCTCCCGCCAATTCCTTCCACCACAACTTCATCGTGTTCATCTATGAAATTAATGGCTCCATCACCGGGAGCAAAAGCAGTCAGCTGTCTTCCATTCTTTATCAATTGAATCTTAACGCATTTTCTGATAGCTGAATTTGGCTGTTTTGCTTCTATCCCTACTTTTTCAATAACAATTCCTCTCGCCTGAGGGGCTCCCTCCAATGGATCACTTTTTTCCTTAAGTCTTAAAACTCTTCTCTTATAATCTCTATCTGACCATCTAAGTTTATCCCTCTTTAATCGTATTTGTTTTCCGCCCATTAGACCATTAGGCAATATGTTCACCTCAAGATGCTTTTCAAAATAGTAAAGCAATATAAAAGTGTATCGAGTTTAAAATAGGATATGTGGAATAATTAATTAATCAATATAATTAAATGGAATTTCTTAAAATTTAATTTATTTATTATGAAGATAAAACTTTATCCCAAGCTTTAATGGATCCATTATGATCTCACACCTGACTATTAATTTAAATTCCGATGTTGCAGAGCCTATTTCTACTTTTTTAAAAGGTAAGAATAAGGAATTGATAATCAGCGATATTATATTCTATGATTGTAAAAAAATTGTTTACAGAGCCAGATTAAGGAAGAGTGATTTCATTGATAACTTAGATAAAATAAAACTGAAGGAAGAAAGGATAAAGGAAAAGTACGGGGTGAAATATTTTGAAATAATCAATAGTGACAGTACCTTAAAAATGTATAGCATACTGATTATACAAAATATGCCCCCTTTAGCTGGGGAGCTGCTTTCAAAATTTAATGATTCAGTTTTCATTATTCCTCCCATGATTTTAAATGATTGGGGTCTAAAGGTAAATTTATTGGCAATTTCTGGAATTCTTGAATCTATCCAAAATTTTCTTCAAGAAAATACTATAAAATATGAAGTTATTAAAATAGGAAATCTTGAATTCGGAAGTAAAGTATTATCAGAAAGAGAGGAAATAATCATCAAAAGAGCATATGATGCCGGCTATTTTGAACAGCCGCGTAGAAATAGCATGGAAAATATTTCTGATAATCTTGCAATTACTAAATCTACTTTTATGAGAATACTTAGGAAGGCTGAGAATAAGATTATAAAAAATTATCTGGAAGAAATAGGTATGGAATTATAACAATTCCAAAACCTTTGGGAATACCATTTCCTCTTCCTTTCTATGATGTTCAGCAGAGATTCTTTTCAAATTCTCCAACAGGGGCACAGTTTCTGTCCAGCCCGTATAGGTTGATTCAACTGCATCGTCCACATTCTTCATAATTGCAACATGCTCACGCATAATTTCAACATATTTTTCGGATTCTTCCTTATTTAATTTATCTATAATTATTTTTAGGATAATTGCTTCCTCATCAATAGTATGTTGAGACAGTAAATCCCTTATCTGCACTAGAATAGGGAATGCCCCGCTAAGGTTGCCCACCTGATAAGTTAGCACTGTATCATCAATCAACGCCGGTAATTCCCTATGCTCTTCCTTGAGCTTCTCTATTAATTCCTTCGGTTCTAAGTTCCTTGGTTTCATAATGATAAATATTATCAGGAATATAGTTTTTTCAACAGTTTCCAGTCCTTAAATTATTTTCCTTCCAATATAGTAAAAGTTGCCTATTTTGAATATATATCCTATATTTTCACCAATTGCATCTTTTTCTAGGATTCTCCTTGTGTTATAATATAAATTGTCTGGAATACTGAATCTTATTATCACTTTTCCAATTTTAAGCTTTCTAATTTTATTTTTTATATCCTGAATGTCTTCACATTTAGCCAAAATTTCATATGTATTCAGTATGAAATTATCGACTATCATACTATCTGATGTTAAAAATGATCTCTGAGAGTCAAATAGAATGGGCTCAGTGTTTTTTAAATTTTTAAGGTATTCCGGGATTAATCCTGCTAGAACTATCCCCTGGTCTATTTCATAAATGTAATTTTTTACATTTTCAGAATAGGAGAATTTCCTTTCGAGTTCGTTGTTCCTGATTATTCTATCATTGCTTGGAAGCGTAATGACACTTAAATCATATTTTTTCGCCTTTCCTGCATATGCGGAAATCCTTTTCGGTTCCCCCCTGATGGAAATAAATTCTTTCTCCCATTCTTCCGATAAATTTTCTATTTTCAGGTGAACCGGTAGATCAAAGGAAAATGCATTTGCATCATATTCATTCAGAATTCTAAGAGGATTGGGTGAGAGCATTTCCAGTGACCATAGGTTACCACTTTTTATTCTTGAAGGATCTGAATGAACTGTATCTACCCCCCTTATACTTTTCACAATCCGGGGATCAAATGCATCCCCTTTAATGAATTCAATATTGTCTGCTTTTGCCCTGACAGCGTTCCTTAGAGCTATTTCATATCTTATATCATCTTTTTCAACGGCTGTAACTTTCTTACTATTGAATGAAAAATGAATTGCCTGGACTCCAATACCACAGCCTATATCGGCGATTGTGTCAGATTTTAATCTCATTGATTTATATCTTGCAATTTCTATAGGTGTGGACATTCTCATACCTTCTTCATCATATTCAAATCCGTTTTCCAGTTCCTTTTTAACTTCTGTCATTATTCGCCCGTCCCTTCTATTACTTCCTGTTCATGCCTTCGTAATATGTCTTAAATGCTATTATTGTGATGCATAGAAGAACAGAAATTGTATTGGCAAGTATTACTGGAAGGGATGATATGATTATGCCGTAAGTGACCCATAGAATCATCCCCACTGAAATTACCGAATACATTCCAGTGGAGATTTCATCTGCCTTCTTTTTTATTATTATTTTCATTAACTGTGGTATGAAAGATACTGTTGTAAGTGTTCCAGCCATCAAGCCAATGATCGTACTTATTTCAATCATCATCTCACTTTGATTTGATTAATTACCTGTAAATGGATTTACCTTTAAGTTTTTTTATATATTCGGGAATGTCCAGATGTGAGTAAGAGATTGGTTGTCCATAGTTAACCTCAACTGGAATTATCCCCTGCCATCTTGACATATCTTCCTTAAAAGGTATCTCATCCAGATTTATCTTGATAGAGAAGTCTTCTATTTTTACTGATACAACCTCTACCCCATCCAAATCTTTCTTTTCTGGTAAATCTGTATCATTCCACCTTTCAGGCGATATTCTATTCATAAGATTCCTGAATATTTGCATTTTCTTTTCATTATCATCTATCCTGGATCCCCTTCCAAAGATTATTGCGGATACATATTGAAGTGAATTATCGGTCACCCTTGACCTTATAATTATTCCCCTAACTTCAAGTATGGAAATAGCTACATCTTTACCTGATCTCAGGACATTCATCAATCTGCTTTCCGGGGAACCGTGGAAATAAATTTGATAGTCATCATTGCAGTAATTCATTGGAATTATGAAAGGCTGCCCTTGATCTTCGAACGCCACTTCAGCTATAAAATTTCTATTAAGAATTTCTATTAATTTGTATTTTTCATAAATTCCGCGATCAGGGTATCTTTTAATTTTATTTCTTATATTTGAAGACATAAAATAACACAAAATGTAATGCTTTTACATTCTTAATGGTTGAGTTTAAAGAAATATAAATATCCATTTGCAGAACAGAAAGTCTTAAACACCTAAGCTCTGCCTTGAAATAACTATGTTTTCATCCCTTTTAACTATATTTTTCACTTCTTTGTTTTCCATAAAATTCTTAATGTTCTGGAATGCTTGTTTAAACGCAAATTCCATAATTTCCCCAGATCTTCCTCCTGCAATGTGTGGCGTTATAACAAGATTTGAAAAATCTGTATCCTTAAGATTAGGTTCGTCCCACCAAACGTCAGTCAGATATGAAAAGTCTGGATTGTTCCTAAGATGATCCAGCATATCTTCCCTCTTCACAATTTCCGCTCTAGCAACATTAACAATTATTGCATTCTTCTTCATTATTGATAACTGATTTTTTGTTATCAATTCATAGGTGAGTTTAGTTAGAGGAATTGAAATTATTATAAAGTCAGAAATTTTAAAGATATCATTTATTCTGTCTAAACTTAAAAATACATCTACATTCTGATCCCTGTAACCCCTTCCTATAGCAGCTACTTTCATTCCGAATACCTTTGAAATTTCAGCGACCCTCGATCCTATACCTCCGTAACCTATTATACCTACTGTTTTCCCATAAAGCATCTGTGTACTTTCTGGATTAAAAATCCCCTTTAAAGTTTCATCCCTCTTAACACATATTTTCTTGGCCCTTTCCATAAGTAGAGCTAAGGCATGCTCTGCTACAGATATAGAATATGCACCTGCATTACTGGCAATTATTGTCCCCTCTTTTAAAGAACTTATATCAATGTGGTCTATACCTGCTGTGATTGTCTGTATAAATTTCACATTTTCATCGTATGGAAAATTATTATCCTTTATGAGAAGTATTTCAGCAGGCGAAATCGTTGGGTACCATATTACATTTTCCTTACCTAAAATATCATTTCCTATCTTCCTTATCTTTGCATCCACAAGAAATGTGACGAGCACCTTCATAAACTATTATCAGAACATTTTTTATAATCTTTTAGTAGTTGCTTGTCAGATTATAATAACTAATAAAGAAATAGTATTTTCAATCCTGGAAAATTAATAAGACCTAAATTGTATTACCTGATTAAATGAGAGCAGGTATAATCACAATAGGCAATGAAATTTTAAAAGGAAAAACTGTTAACACAAATGCAGCAGAGATAGGAAGGATACTATATTTTTCTGGCTATGAAATATATAGAGGTCTTGTGGTTCCAGATGTAGAAAGTGAAATTAGATGGGCATTTAGGTCACTTGTTGGTTTTTGTGATATAATTGTATCATCTGGTGGGCTAGGTCCAACCTTCGATGATATCACGGTGGAATCCTTTGCACACGAATTCAATATTCCGCTTGAACTGGATAAAGAAACTTATGAAAATATAATGAAGAAAACGGTGGAAAGAGGTTTGAAGATGACCAGGGAAAGAGAGAAAATGGCATTGGTTCCATCTGGCTCTAAAATCATCAAAAACCCTGTTGGATCAGCACCTGGAATAGAATTTATAATAGACAGTTCCAGAATTTTCATACTTCCGGGAGTACCTAAAGAGATGAAATCAATGATGGAATTGATCAGTCAACAGATCAAACTTAGTGATAATTTCTATTTCGAAGATTCAATTATTGTCAAAGGAATATATGAAGCTTCGCTGGCACCTTCAATAAAAAAAATAATGGATAAATATGGAGGTAGTATATACATCAAATCCCATCCATCATTAACATACGATAATGAATCTATTATTGAGATAGAAGTTTCAGCTAAAGGAATAAACTTAGATGAGGCGAGGGTAATAGTTAAATCAGCTATTGAGGATATTGAAGAAGAGATAAATAATCTTCAATAATATCTAAAAAATAGAAAAAATTGGCAGTTTCAATGTACGATTTAAACTTTATTTTAAACATAAAGAGAAATATTTTTGGATTTGATTAATAAATCCTTTTCAAGGTAAATGCGGAGGGCCGGATTCGAACCGGCGAACCCCTGCGGGAACAGACCCTAAATCTGTCACCTTTGACCTGGCTCGGCAACCTCCGCTTAAAGGGCTAATCGATATGATTATTAATTATTTTCTTTAGATCAAGGTATTAAACCAGTTCCGTAATCTACCCAGAGCTCTTCAGAATAGATTCTAAAATTGTTCTTCTTATATGCATTAATTGCAGAATCATTGTTTTTATTGACATACAGAATTGCTTTCCCCAAATGATGATAATTACCAAGAATTGTAGATACTACCTTACTTGCATAGCCCTTATTTCTATGGTTAGGATCGGTAAAAACTGATGATATTACAAACCAATCCTTCCAAGTTGCACCCATAGTTGCTGCGCTCACCAGCTGTCCATCAACGAAATATCCAAAAACTGTACTGTAATTTAGAATATTTTTAAATTCATCTTCAGTCATTTTAGGAAATCTCGTTCCGTTCCACTGGCTCATTAACCGGCCATAATCCTTGTAGTAATCCTGAGAAATAAGCTTCACCTCTTTATAGATAATACCATCTGGTCTTTCATTTACCATACAGTATTCATGATATATTTTGTCTGCATCTTTAAAAAAATTTTCATTATTATTGAATCTGAGATGAAAAACAGATCTGTCCCTGTCAAAATTCTCTAAGAATGCAAATAGAGTCTCGTTATCCCCATTAAGCCAAATATCTCTTATTCCACTTGAATGGTAATAGATGAGCATAACTCCTTTTATTTCATTCCCTTCTTTCGCGTAATAAAAAAAACTAGAGCCTATAAGAAAATTATAATTCTCTAAATCAAATAATATGTAGAAATTATCATAGTCTTCTTTTAATATTTTCAGTATTCTCTGTTTATCATACCAGCCACCAAGCTGTTTAATATGAAGTGACATCAATGAATCATTTAGGACAAAGTTAGCGAATATTTAACTATTTTATTGTAATAACGAACGGTACATGAACCTATTAAATATTAATGATGATGTTAATAATGCATTATTAAGCGTAGAGAAGGTTCTAGAAACAAATTTTAAATGGGATTTTAAAAGCAATATACTGAAAGAAGCCACATTTCATCTTCTATCAGTAAAAGGGAAATTATTAAGGCCGGGATTGGTTTTCATAGGAGCTGAAGCTATAGGTTCTGTGGCAGAGGAATATATTGATCTAGCAATTGCTATTGAATATTTACATATATCATCTCTCATACATGATGATATTATTGATAAAGACGATAAGAGAAGAGGAAAGGAGACTGTTCATGTCAAATACGGTATTGAAAATGCCATTCTTGCGGGAGACGCCTTGATTGCTAGGGCAGTAAGTTTATCGGCGAAATATGGGGAGCGTGTTGTATCTAAAATATCTGGCACAGCATTTCAGATGTGCGATGGTGAAGCATTGGATTATTCGGTGCAGGAAGGAAAAGTGAAACAGGACTTTAATGGTTATCTTGAAGTGGCCAGAAGAAAGACAGCATCTTTAATTTCTACCTCACTCTCAATTGCATCTATAAGAGAAAATAAGGAAGAGAATACTGTTAGGAAACTGGAGAATGCTGGAGAAAACTTGGGGATTGCATTTCAAATAAGAGATGATATAATTAATGCTGTCGGATCAGTCGAACTCGGTAGAAGACCGGGAATGGATGATGCAACGAAGAATAGACCAAATATTGTATCCGTCATAATGAACGAAAAGGGAAATAAGAAGGAATCCGTTGAAACGGCAATAGCGCTTATGGAGGATTATGTAGGTCAGGCAATATCTAAACTTTCTGATTTCCCCAGGATAGATGTACTCAAACAATACATCAATGAATATTTTAATCCAGAGATTTTGAGAAATTATCTATACTAATTAATTATTAATCATCATGGAATATGTTCTGGCGATTACTGGAGGGTCAGGAATTGCTTATGGAATAAATATCTTAAAAAATCTTCCTAGCAAGAAAGTTCTTATAATTTCAAACGGAGCTTTAGAAGTTGCAAAGTATGAGTTGGGTAATAATTTTAACTCGAAGGATCTTGAGAGAGAGGCAGATGAATTTTACAATGAAGATTATATCAGTGCACCTCAATCTTCTGGTTCACATAAGTTCGATGCTTACATAATTGCACCTGCTTCAATGAACACTATAGCTAAAATTGCTAATGGAATATCTGATAATCTTGTGACTAGAATTGCCACTGTAGCCCTAAAGGAGAGGAGAAAATTCATAGTACTTTTCAGGGAGATGCCACTCAGCACAATTGCCCTAAGAAATCTTTTAACCCTGTCGGAGAATGGGGTTACTGTTATGCCTGCTTCCCCAGGATTTTATCATAATCCTGAAAAAATTGATGATCTTTATGAGTTTGTTACGTCAAGAGTTTTGGATTCAATAGGAATTGAAAATCACCTTATCAGAAGATGGGGAGAGAATGCAAAATATTAATAATAATAAGTGATTTTCTTAGCATGGCTTCTCATTGTCTTATCTGTGGATGTCCAATCGGTAGTGGACTTTATTGTAAAGATTGTGAATGGGAAATCACAAAGATAAGACTGGGAAGCGAGGAAGATTTTGAGAACTGGTTTAATTTCAAATTACAGGAATACAGAAGGATAATAATAGATGAGAATAAATATAATAAAATAGATAGGTTTCAGTAATCAGTTAGATTGAATTTCTCTTTGAACTGAATGAATTGTTCTCTGCTTGTAATACCGTATTTTTGGCTTATTTCTTCCATGATCTTTGATTTAGAACTGTCCCATATTTCGCTCAGAAGCATCATTCTTCCTTTCAGAACGGAGAATATTATTTCTTCTCCCTGTAATTTTAATTCCCTTAAATACATGTAATCTTCACTCATAGATCATTGCACCTCTTTGCATCATAAAATGGAAAGTTAACATCGTACCTGTTATAGGAATATATGAATCTGAGAATAATAGCCTTCTTGATACTTTGATCTCCGTCAAGCTTCATGATTTGATCCCCTACAAACTCTGGTTCTTTATGATTCTTTATAGCATCCAGAATAATTTTTGATACCTCGGAATAGAACCCTGTTCCCTTTGAAGATTTTTCAAGGAAATGAACTGCTCTTTTAATTTCACCTGAGATCATTTCAGTTTCATAAACATTGAAATAATACTCTTCAAGCATCTATATCACCCCCACGATGAGAGATGGTAAATGTGCCATCAAGTAGCTTCCATAGTAATAGAGAAGGAAGTATATTATTCCAAATAATACTGTAAGTATAGCGGCTGCAGTAAGTATAGAATTGTTCTTGGCTGGAACACTGTCACTCTTTTTCCAGAACATATACATTATAACTTTACCATAATAGTAGAATGATAGAACAGAATTCAGGACCGCAAATATTACCACTATGTATGCAAGTGATGTTCCTGTAGAAAGAACGCTGAGGAATAAGAAATACTTTCCTATGAAACCCAATGTTCCAGGGAACCCGGCTAATGAGAGAAGCAGTATTGAGAATGAGACAGCAAAAACTGGATTCTTCTTCCATTGACCGGAGAATTCATCAATATCATAATTCTTTAAACTGTTCATCCCTATGAAAGATCCTCCCTTCATCAGACCATATGCAAGAGCATACATGAATATACTGATCATTGCAAGTTTAATTGCACCTGTTCCTGCCACCAGGAATACAGTAGAAAGATAGCCGGCCTGGGCAACTGATGAATAAGCTAACATCCTCTTGACATTTTTCTGAGATATAGCTACAAGATTACCAAAAGTCATTGTGAAAATTGCGATTATTGCGAAAATGATCTTCAGGTATCCGAAAAAGTAAGCGGATGACAGGAATATGTTTATCATCACTGCTAGAGTCATTATTTTTGAGCTTGTGCTAAGCAGAGAAGAGATTGCATTAGAAGCTCCCGTATATGTGTCTATTGCCCAGCCGTGAAGCGGGAATATCGCCAGTTTAAACCCGAAACCGAATATTAGGAGGCCCATGGCCAGTATGTACATATTACCAAATACTGGAGAAGCTCCAAGATTCAAGGATCCTGTGGAGATATAATATGCTGAGATTCCAAAGATTATTAGGCCTGTTGAGAATGCACCTATAATGAAATATTTCACGGCTGCTTCAAGTTCAGAGTCATTCTTGCCAAAGGCAGTTATAACATAAGTGGGGATTGAGACTCCCTCAAAGGCTAGGAATATGAATAGAAGGTTATATGATGAGACTGCAAGTCCCATGAATCCAAGGGATATTAGGAATATAGAGACTAATAGTCCTGGTTTATTTGTTTCAGGAGTTCTGGTCATTGCCAATACGGACATTATTGCTGGTACTAAAATTACTGCAAACAATAAAGACGAGTATCCACTTATAATCAATGAGTCAGAGGCGATGCCTATATATGAAATTCTGAAAGATAGCGCTGAGAATATTGTCATTATTAAAGCGATCAGCGAAAATATTGCGCCTATCGCAATATGAACATACTTATTTTCAGAGAATAAACTGATGAGAAGTGAAATGAATGCGCCTATGAATAACACGTATATATTCCATAAATTATTATAAATTCCTAGATTAAACATTTAAGGTAACACCCCCATGAAAGGTAGATTTGCAAGATTGAAAAATCCGAATAATAGAGCAGGATATATACCCAATATAAAAATGAGTGCAAGAGGAAATACAGCTGCATAAAGCTCATTCTTATTTGCCTTTATATCACCGAGATATTCGTTATAAGGACCAAATATACTTCTCTGTAGGGCGAACATGTGGTAAGAAGCAGTAAGAACAACTCCAAGAAGTACCAAAATTAGATAATATTTCAATACAGCGTAAGAACCTAGTAATATTGATATTTCCCCTACGAACCCCGAAAATCCTGGAATAGCCACAGATGCTAGAAATGCTGCGAGAATTAAAAATGATAACCCTGGCAATTTTCTGGCTATTCCGCCCATGGATGATATCAATCTTGTTCCTGTGGCCTTCTCGGTTGTATCTACCAGTGAGAATATCATGGATATGATTATACCGTGAGATATAAGCTGGAATACCGCCCCGTAAAACAATAACTTTTCAGCAATAATGTTTGATGAATTTGTTGTCACTAAATAGAGAAAACCTCCGACTGCAATGGTTATGAATGCCATGTGCCCAACGCTCGCGTAGCTCATCATCCTTTTCATATCATTTTGATATAATGCAACAAATGATGAATAAAGTAGAGAGAATACCCCAAGAGCAATAATAATTTCTGCTATAACAGGACTGTTTGAAAAAGTAGAATTAAGATATAAAGGTATGAATAGAATCAAAAGTCCAAATGCCCCCATTTTAGATAATAGGGAAGATATAAGTACAGTTCCCTCTGAAGGCGATTCGACATAGGTATCAGGTAGCCATGAATGGAATGGAACTGATGGTAGTTTTATCAGAAATGCAAATATGAACCCAAATAAAACAAATGCCTGGTAAACTATTGGTATGCTGTTCAGTCCCGATATCAAGGTGCTCATATTAAAAGTTGACACGCCCTCCTGGAAATACATTGTAAATATTCCTAGCAACATGAACACAGACCCTACGTGAGTATATATGAAGAACTTCATTGCTGCATAGTCCTTATTTTTCCCTCCCCACATACCTATCATGAAGAATGTGGGTATCAATACCATTTCCCAGAATATATAGAAAATTATGAAATCTCTTGTTGTGAAAAGACCTACAAGAGAAATCATTAGGAATTGGGTTAATATCTGGAAACCGGGAGTGGCCTTGAATCTTATTGAAATGTATATTCCTACAAAGCTCACCAATAATAGCAGAATGGAGCTGACAAAGTTCAGCTGGAATACGAGAGATAAAATGCCTATACTGGAATAATTGAATGTGTAATTCATATTATTCATCAAAACGAAAGCAAATATTACCAAGGATAATAGAGCTGTCATTATTCTAGCAATGCTTCTTCTGGCCACAACAGATATCAACATTATTATAACGAGTATTAACAATAGGTAATTTATTTCAAACATCAGTGAAACACCCCCAAGTACATCAAAACCCTAAGCAAAAGAAGTGCAAGGAAAAGTCCTATGAGTATAATAAGAGCATATTGCCTAGCGAGACCTGTCTGAATCTTTCTCAATGAAAGCCCTGCATTTTTGAATATATAACCCCACGTATTTATAAGGCCATCCAGTATCCTTCTTTCAAAACCATCCATGACTGCTGAAAACCCAAGGATAACTCTTTCAGCTATTACATTAGTGAACAGCAAATCAAGGTAGAATTTGCTTTTGACAAGCCTATATAAGAAACCACTGGCCTTTGCTACTCTTTCAGGTATTGTGGATTCTCTTCCATATGCATAATAAGCTATTCCCATTCCTATGAGCATAAGTACCGCAGGAATGGCATCGAGTGATGTTATTGTTGCCTTAGCACCTCCCAGAAATGTGTAGAAACCGTTCTGGAATAAACCGAATATTAGACTGAAAACGGCCAGAATTACTATTGGAATTAGCATCAGTATTCCAGCCTCATGAGCATGTTCAGCGGCAAATGTTTTAGGTTTACCTAGTGCAATTTTAAAGAATAACCTGAACGTGTAGAGAGACGTCAGGAAGCCACCTGTGGCTAAAAGAATCCATACTATTTCATTCACATTATAGCTTGCACTTATTATTGAGTCCTTGCTGAAGAATCCTGCAGTTAATGGGAATCCAGAAAGTGCTAATGCCCCAATAAACATTGCAGTTATAGTTACAGGCATTTTCTTCCACAATCCTCCCATTTTATTGATGTCCCTTGTGTTAAGAAGAGCATGAAGTATTGCACCAGCACTCAGGAATAACAATGCCTTGAAGAATGCATGAGATTCTAGCTGGTATATTGATAACCCTATACTTGTTGCCCCAAGCCCAAGTCCCAGAGCGGCTACCATATAACCTATCTGGCTGATAGTAGAATATGCCAATATTCTCTTGATATCATTAACAACCAGGCCTATAAGCCCTGAGAGTATTATTGTGAAAACTCCTATATAGAGCACTACTGTTAACGATAAAGGAGTGAATATTGAGTAAGTTCTTGCTATTAAATAAACTCCGGCAGTAACCATGGTTGCTGCGTGTATTAATGCTGAGACTGTTGTAGGACCTTCCATAGCATCAGGTATCCAGACATGCAGCGGGAATTGCGCACTTTTACCAATGGCTCCACCAAACAGTAGTAATGACACTATCGTTCTCTGCCAAACATATGGAATAACTGATGCTCCTGCCTTAATGTTCGCAACTGATAGTGCAGCACCTTGAGAATAGAGTATTGCTGCACCTATACCTGCTATGAAAAATACGTCACCTACTCTTGTTACTATAAAGGCCTTCTTGGCTGCGGACGCGGCATTTGGTTTATAATACCAGAAGCCTATCAAAAGATATGAACATAATCCTACCAGTTCCCAGAAAATGAATAGCATCAGGAGCGATGATGCCAGAACTAGTCCCAGCATTGAAGATGTGAAAAGTACCATTTCTCCAAAGAATATGTGTCTCCTAGGATCTTCAGCCATATATCCTACTGAGAATAATATGATTAAAAATCCAACAAATGATACCATCAGAACCATTATCATTGCTAAATTATCGGCATAAATTCCCACTGGAATTGATATTGGGAGATTTGGCAACCAGTTAACACTTGCGGAAATGACTATTCCATTTACAGTGTAATTGAAGAAAACATATAATCCAATAAGGAATGAAACAAATATTACCGCAGTACCAAGGTACATTGATAAATTTTTCTTTATATATCCAACTCCAATTACAAATGGGAAACTGATGAGAGGAAGCCCGAATATTAGGAAAACTAACCACTGTTGAATATCCATCTTTTACCACCTCAGCAATTTCATCACATCTAAAGATGCAGAACCCTTACTTCTGAATACAGCTACAAATAGTGATATTGCCACCACAGTTTCTGCCGCAGAAATCACCAGTATAAAGAGAGTCATATTTGCGCCAGAAGTATCACCATAATAGCTTGAGGCACCTATCAGATTGATCAGGCCAGCATTTACCATTATTTCGACACTTATTAGTGCCTTTATAACTGTCTTTGATGATAAGAATGAGTATATACCGATACTCAGCAGTGCAATTGAGAGAAACTCAATCGCACCCAGATTCATAGGTCCTGAAATTATGTCATTTAAATTCATTTGGATACACCTCTCTCTCCCAGATACATAGCCCCTAGCATTGCAGCGAGGAGCAGGAATGTTATTATTTCAAAAGGAAGAATATACGTGCTAAAAAGCGCAGATGTAAGGCTCATCCCATTATTCCCAGCGCCTATAGATATTATTCCGTTTGGGAATATAGAGGGTTGTATAAAAGTCAGCATTAGTATAAATATCAGTATACTGAATATTAATGCAGATTTATTCATCTAAATACCTCCTTGACATCATTACTGAAGTTAGGATCAGTGTTACGATGGCACCTGCATACACAAGTATTTCAATTGCTGATATGAAAAAATTCTCCAGATAGAAGAATATTGAGGCCACTGTAGCTACCATAAAAGTAAGCCATAATGTAGAGTGTAGAAGATTCTTGCTTCCTGCTGCAAGAATGGCAAAGGCAATAGCCATGATTGTTAGGATATAAAATATTATCATTTCTTATCATTCCCCCACAATTCACTTTCCTTCTTTGCAAGCATCGGTGGAGAATATCTTGTATTCTCTCTCCTGAAATGTATTTCATCTATTTCCGCTTCTAATGTTATTGCTCCGGTAGGGCAGATTTCTTCGCATAGGTTGCAGTGAGTGCAGGTTGAAACATCTACGCTTGGGAATATTTGCCTTTTATTTGGATATTTTTTGTCGAACTCTTCCTTTTTTGAAAATGCAAAAGTGACCATTTTAATCGTTCCGTTAGGACATATCTGCTCGCAAAGCGTACATCCTATGCACGCATCCATATTTAGAAATACCCTCCCTGTTGCCCTTTCCGGATATTCAAGCTTCTCTTCAGGAACTTGCTTGGTTACCTTTGGTTTGAAGCCTTGCGTGAATATAGTCCATACTCCTTTTATTATCCCGCCAATTCCTGCAATCGGTCCCGGAGCTTTATCGCTCTGCGTCATTTAAAACCAACCTCCTACATAGAATGCAAGCCCAGTACTGATTATAAGGTTCAAAATACTCAATGGAAGGAGATATTTCCATCCCATATTCAGGAACTGATCAACCCTTGTTCTACCGAGAGCAATCCAGGATAACAGGAAAATTATCATGAACACAGCAGCCTTTATTATCAGCCATACCAGGCCCGGAATTACGCTGAATGGACCTTCCCATCCTCCGAGATAAAGGGTAGCAACAACAAATGAAGCTAGAGCCATGAATCCAAAATTGGCCATATAGAATATTCCATATCTCATACCGGAGTATTCGGTTGAAAAACCGCTCACAAGCTCACTTCCGCTTTCAGGAAGGTCGAATGGTGGTATTGACTGTTTAGCTATCATAGCAAGGAAGAAAACTATGAATCCCAAGATCTCAGGAATAATGAATGGCAGATTCCTCTGGGCATATACTATGGCATTAGCTGAATAACTTCCGGCAAGTATTACTATTGAGATTATTGATATCATCATAGGAACTTCATAACCAATGTCCTGAGCAGCAGATCTTAATGCACCATAAAGTGCAAATTTATTGTGAGAAGAGAGACCTCCGATTATTTCTCCCAGCGGAGATACAATCATTACAGCCACCAGGAATAAAACGGTATACTGGAAATTCGTAACCATTAAGTTGAGTATTGAAACATTACCGAATGGTATCAAAATGAATCCGAGGATCACTGGTGTAAATACTATATAAGGAGCTATTTTAAATGCCAGCCTATCAGCATTTGCAGGAACTATGTCCTGCTTCTGCAATAATTTGAAGACATCAGCTATTAGCTGGAACGTGCCCCATGGCCCAAGTCTATTAGGACCTATTCTGTTCTGGAGATCAGCCATATATTTCCTGAAAACATAGACGAGAATAACCACAACAATCATTGCAATAGCAAATACCAGTATGACTTCTACAGCTGATATGATAAGGTATGCTATCCATAATCCAACTGGATAGCCATCCCATGTATATGGAATGAAATTTATGTGAAGGAATTTCAGGAGGCCGTAAAGGATACTCATCAGGAAAAAGAACAGATTCATCTGTCCACCTCCCCGAACACGGGATCAAGTGAGCTTACCGTTGCAGTAAGATCAGCTATTTTGTATCCTTTTAGCATTATTGGAAGCGCTGATAAGTTTGCGAAACTTGGACTCCTTATCCTTACCCTGTAAGGAATTGTTGAGCCATCCCCGATTAGATAAACGCCATATTCACCTTTTGGAGATTCTGTTGGAACATAGCTGTCCCCGGTTCCCTTGAGTCTCACAAGCATTGGCTTTGAAAATTTTTTATTGTAATATTCTCCTTCAGGTATCTTGCTTAAAACCTGTTGTGCAATCTTTATACTCTGTCTCATCTCTTCTATCCTCACCTGGAATCTTGCATATACGTCCCCTTCCTGCCTTACCGGAATATCGAAGTTTACCTGATCGTAATAGAGATAAGGCTGGTTCTTCCTTAAATCCCATTTCTTGCCGGATGCCCTGAGTAACGGGCCAGTAACTCCATATGAGAGAGCATCTTCCAGACTCAATTTCCCAACATCCCTTGTTCTTTTAACATAAATATAATTTTTTGCGAAAATTGCCTGAATTTCCTCGAGTTTTGACCCAAAATCTGCCAGGAATTCCTTAATCATATCGATAGCTTTCGGTGTGATGTCAGAGTATACACCTCCAATTGCAAAATAATTATAAAGTAACCTGCTACCTGTAATCTCATCAAATATCCTTAATATTCTTTCTCTTTCCCTCCAGCAGTAAAAGTATGGGGTCAGCATTCCCATATCCAGTCCATGAGTACCAAGCCATACAAGGTGTGATGCTATTCTGTTAAGTTCTACTAGCATCATTCTTATCCACTGGGCTCTCTCTGGAACCTGAGCATCCATTAATTTTTCAGCAGAGAGAACATAGCCTAATTCATTATTAAGAGATGCAACATAATCCAGCCTATCAATATAAATCAAAGCCTTAGGATAAGCACCCATCTCAGATAGCTTCTCAGCATTCCTATGGAGATAACCAATTACAGGATATGCATCCATTATTATTTCTCCATCTAGTTTTACTTTTATCCTTAGAACTCCGTGGGTTGATGGATGCTGCGGACCGAAATTAACCTCTATCACTTTATCTTCCATCTAATACCCCTCCCTTGGATCGTACGAAACATAATCTTCCCCATTTTCCTTTAGATTAACATACTGTTTCTTGTCAAGGGGATAGTCTTTTCTAAGTGGATGGCCTACCCATCCTTCCGCCAAAAGTATTCTCTTCAGATTTGGATGCCCTTTGAATTTTATACCTACAAGGTCCCATGTTTCCCTTTCGTGCCAGTTAGCTCCTGCCCATAATGGAACCATAGAGTCTACCTCTCCGTCCGTCTTTGTCTTAACGATCAGTCTGTTCCCATTTGCTGTTGACAATAGATGATAAACGACTTCCAAATGATCCTTGTAGTCTATTCCAGTAACCATCAATAGAATATCATATCCTTCGTCTTTCCTTTCCTTCATGTATGCAAAAAGGTTCTCCTTGGATACATAGACTATTTTTGTTCCCTCTTTAGATGTTGATTCTGATTCTACAGGTATCAATGTTTCACCTTCCCGGAAACGATACCATCCTGAAGTTGCTTCAAGGCACTTATTAGAGCTTCTGGTCTAGGTGGGCAACCAAAAACATACACATCCACAGGAACAACCTGGTCAACACCGTCTACCACAGAATAGCCTCTAACGTAAGGGCCTCCTGCTGAGGCACAGGCACCCATAGATATAACATATTTTGGAAAAGCCATCTGATCATACAGTCTCCTGATCCTGGGTGCCATCTTCTTTGTCACTGTTCCGGAGACTATCATTAAATCTGCGTGCCTTGGTGAATCCCTAAACACATCAGCCCCGAACCTTGCCCAATCATAATCAGAACCCATAGCTGACATCATTTCTATTGCACAGCAAGCAAGACCGAAAGTAAAGGGCCATAATGACTTTCCCTTCCCCCATCTCATTGCTTCATCAAGAGTTGTCAGAAGTATACTGTCAGACATTAGACCACCTCATATATCCTTTCCTAATTGAATACAAAAGTCCAAACAACATTATTGATATGAACAAAATAACGTTCAAGAACACTCCAATTCCCAAAGCCTTAACCTCCCCAGCCCATGGTAGCAGCAGAAGAAAATCTACATCAAAAATCACAAAAGCCATTACAAAGAAATAATACTGTAAGGGCAGCGGTGCCTGGTAATCTCCAGTAGCTACTTCACCACATTCATAGTTGTCATAGGTATATTTTCCATATGTCTTTGGAGAGAAAAAGTGTGCAACTGCAATTAAAGCAGACACTAGTATAGGTACTACCACGACTGCCAGAGCAAAGGCAGCCAAATCAGGGGTCAAGCTCATCTATCCCTTATCGTTTATAGAAATTTATATTTTTGTAATAATTACCAAAAATTTTAAAATATATTCAAAACAAAAATAAAATTAAAGAACTTCCTTGATGGAAGCTCTTTCGGGACCAAGTTTAGCTGGGTTCTGTTTATACTTTATAAATATATTCTTGGAAAGAACTCCTCTCAGCAGCTGGATGGCCAATGCTGGATCCACACCCTTTGGACATACTTCTGAACACGCACCCGCGAAATGGCATCTCCATACTCCATGTTTGGAGTCAAGCAAATTGAGCCTTTCATTAAATCCTGCATCCCTGCTATCTGCTATGTATCTATATGCCTGAGCTAATGCCTGTGGGCCGAGATAAAGATCGTCTGTTGCCATTGTGGGACATGCTGAAAGGCATGCTCCACACATTATACATTCAGTAAATAGAGCATACTTTTCCCTTTCTTCAGGAAGCTGAAGATATTCACCGTAAGGTTCCGTCTCTTCCCTCACTATATAGGGCTTAACACTTTCATGATTCTTAAAAAGTTTACTAAGGTCAGGAACAAGGTCCTTTACGGTATCATAATTTCCCAGGGGGTCTACCTTTATAAGATCCTTATTGAGTTCCAGTATCTGTGTCTGGCATGCTAGCCTTTCTTTTCCATTTATAATCATTGCACACGATCCGCATATTCCCATCCTGCAGGAGTATCTGGCTGCGAGGGATGGATCGAGATGTTCCTTGATATAAAGGATGCCATCCAGTACTGTCATCCCCTTTTGCACCGGAACTTTGTACTCCATATACTTAGGCATTTCCTTTTTCTCCGGATCGTATCTTCTTACCCTGAAAGTAACTGTTTTAACAACTTCTCCAAATCCTTTCAAAACTAATTCCATTTATATCCCTCCCTGTAAAAGCATCAGAACTATTGTTCTGGAACCCCAAATAAATATTATCAGACCTATTATGAGCATTGAATAAGTTATTATCTTTTCTGCTTTGGCTCCAGGGAACTGTTCAGATAATATTATCCTGAAACCGTTGAATATATGAAATACCAAGAATGTCAACAGCAATTCAAATATTGATCCCCAGAGTAAAGTGTGATAAATCGCAGTTACGGTACTATAGTAAAGGGTTCCCCCTATGAGAGTATGATTCGTTGGAGATGAATACTGATAAAGAACCTTATTTGATGTTGGGGCCAAAACACTCAAAAGGAGCATGTGAAATGTTCCTAGGACAAGTATAAAAAGTCCCGTTAGGTACTGTAAAAGCATTATCTTTGATTCCCTCATAATATCACCCCTGTGAATATATAGACGATCCCGAATATACTGATCACGATCATTAGTATTCCTAGAACTATTTTAAGTGCAAAATTCCATCCTGCTAACGACTTCGGTTTATACGGATATTCTGGTCTATAAGGTTTCACGAGCATCAATCCATTTTCAACTATTGTTAGTCTAAGCCCGTTCAAAGCATGAAATACCACAACTAACAGAAGTGCTGAAAGTATATATGGACCAAAGTGAATACCAAATGGCCAATCGAGAAATACCATTACATTGTTCCATGTTAATGGTCCCCTCAATATATTAGAAGTTTCGAAAACATGGGCCATTAGGTATAAACCGATTACAATACCTGTGAACCTATGCATTGCAAAAAGCCATCTATCGAATCCATATTTTATGGGGTTAAACCATGAAATCCATCCTTTTTTATTTTCTATTGCCATTTTATCACCTCAATAAACCCTTGGTTCCGGCTTCCATTTGGTGAGTTTAACCGGTATGTATGAAATTGCAATCTTACCATCCACTTTGCGGGCTATTGTATGTTTCAGGAAATTGTCATCATCCCTTTTAGGATAATCCGTCCTGAAATGCGATCCTCTACTTTCTCTTCTTTCAAGAGCACCAGCAACCACCACTTCTGCTAATTCCACTAAATTCCTCATCTCAAATGCACCAATGAGGTTCTGGTTGTACACATTTCCTGTTTCCTTGATAAAGATGCTCTTACTCTTTTCCTCAAGCCCCCTTATTTCCTTCAGAGCTCTGGTCAGTCCTTCTTCATTCCTGAATACGTAAGCATCCCTATCCATTATAGCCCAAAGCTGCCTTTTTATCTCGTATGGGTCATTATCTCCTTTCTGGTTGTGCATCTCGGCAACTATATCTTCAGCGTGTTTTCTGTCACCTTCCATCAATTCTACTCCTTTTGGATTCTTTAGTAACCATTTAGCTGCTTCCCCACCTGTAACCTTACCGAAAACTACGCATTCACTAGTTGAGTTAGCTCCTAATCTATTAGCCCCATGAACAGAAAGGCATGATGTTTCACCGGCTGCCCACAGACCTTCTATTCCTGTAAATCCTGTGGAGCTAACATTTATTCCACCCATGGTGTAGTGTGCAGAAGGTCTTACTGGTAAAGGTGATTCCACAGGGTCTATACCAACATAATGGATTCCTATCTCTCTGACCTGTGATAATTTTTCCTTTATTTTCTCAGCACCTATTGGAGAGAAATCAAGAAGCAGATAATCGAGACCGTTAGGGCCTTTGAATCCCCTTCCTTGCAAAATTTCTGTCATCATGCTCCTTGAAACAATATCTCTTGGGGCAAGATCCTTCTTTGTTGGAGCATATTTTTCCATGAATCTTTCTCCGTTTGCATTTTTAAGAATACCTCCATCACCCCTAACACCTTCAGTAATTAATATGCCAGATGGAACGAGTCCTGTAGGATGAAACTGCACGAATTCTATATCCTTTAATTCCATTCCCCTTCTGAGTGCTATAGCAAGACCATCTCCTGTAACAAGATGTGAATATGTTGTATAACCGTAAAGTCTACCAAGCCCGCCTGTGGCAATAATGCCTGCCCTCGCCTTGAATATCCTTATCTCTCCTGAGGCAACATCAATCGCAACCACTCCTCTGAATTTTCCGTTATCAATCAAGAAATCAACGGCGAACTGTTCATTGTATTTATCCACATTACCGTATTTTAATAGAGTATCGTACAGAGCATGAATTTCATAGAATCCGGTTCTATCTGAAGCGAATGTTGCTCTCGGATATGAGTGACCACCGAATGGCCTCTGTGCAACTCTTCCATCATCCCTCCTTGCCCATGGAAGACCCCAGTGCTCGAGTTCAAGAACGTCGATTGGACACTGTCTCACAAAAAATTCGACAATATCCTGATCCGCCAGGTAATCAGAACCTTTTATGGTATCGTATGCATGGAGATCGAATGAATCACCTTCATCCTTGTATAAAACGGCAGCTGATCCCCCTTCCGCAGAGATTGAATGGGCCCTCATCAGCTGATTCTTTGCTATTATTGCTATTTTGAGTTTTCCCTGACCGACCCTTGCAGCCTCTATGGCCGCCCTGAGGCCTGCAAGTCCCGATCCTACAATTACTATGTCATAATCTAGGACTTCAACCAATTAAATCCCCAAATAAAAAGTATAATTAATTATAAATAGGTTCCTCATTTCTAATTTTAATATAACTAATGAATTAAATCTTGTTAAAATCGATTATATTTTTCTTCCTATCTTTGCTTAGTAGAACAATCCTGGAATCCTCCCTTTCGCCACCGAAATCATAATTAAGATAGCCATTTAGTCTGCTGGAGAAATCTCTTATTTCCTCGTGTGATGGCATATTATTTATTGATAGGCGGCCTTTTGATCCTCCTACATGTACATATCCCTTGTTTTCTATAAAATCTGGATCGGCTTTCTTGTCAAGTTTATAATATTCTTCTATGAAACCAAGATTAAAATCCTTTACAAGGGTATGCCTTATAACAGTTCTAGTTTCCAATGAAGGAAGAATTTCAAGTGTCCTGTTTAATTTTTCCCATCCATTACTGTAAACAGGGTTGAGTAATTCTTTAAATATTTTCTCATTAGGTGCTGCTACTGTAACATATAGTTGCGTCGGCATTACCTCAAGTTTTTCTAGAGCCTCCGGATTTGTTCCATTCGTTACAAGAAAGGTTGATATTTTTCTTTTCTTTGCTTCTGAGAGTAAATCGTTCAATTTACTATAAAGAGTGGGTTCTCCAGTCAAAGATATTGCCATGTGCTTAGGTTGCTGGGCCTCCAACCATTTTACCATATCTGTCCTGCTATCTCCCTTAAATCCTGTCAGTAACTGCCTTTGCGCTACAATGCTCCCCTCCATAATCTCTGATGCTTCGTCCTCTTCAGGTATCTTAACACCTTCCCACCCCTGTGATCTCCAACAGAAGAGGCAGTTTTCTGAACACCAGTCAACAGCAGGAGTCATCTGTATGCATCTATGACTTTCAATACCATAGAATGTTTGTTTATAACAAGGCCTATTGTAATATAATGATTGCCTCATCCAGTGACAGAGTTTTACCGCTGAATGCTCACCAACTATCTTGTAACCCTGCTTTTCCAAAGTTTTCTTTTTTATTTCATCCATTTTTTTCACCATTTCCTTGCAGTTACAATAAATCCTGTATGATAAAGTATGTTAGACTCAGGCCTGATACCAATTTCACTTATTTTTATGGGTATATCTATGAGTTCATGAATATTGACTTCAAAATTATTTTCTTTCATAAATCGCGAAAAATATTCGGCCTGAGAATATGTTGGCAAAATTGTTCCCACGTTTTTTATATTCCTCATTCTTCCCTCAATGAATTTCCATGGCTCAGGATTGTCTATGAATATGTTTTCATATTTGTCAACAGGTGCATTCATACCATCGTCATTATTCACCTCTATCTTATCTTCCATTTCGAATCTTCTGATGTTCTTCTTCATTATAATATATATATCTTCATTTATTTCAAATGATAGAATATTAATACCGAATATCACCGATGACATAATTGAGAACCCGCCAGAACCTCCACCTATTTCCAGAAGTTTACCTATCCTTGGGAAGTTCATCTTATACCCTATATATAGGACGTCCTTAGGTAAAATGATTTGAGGCGCCCTTTCTATTGACTGGGCAATGTCCTCAACTGTGGCTTCTCTGATTTTGAATTTCCTCGAACCTATTTCCATCTCGTGATTTTCTACCGTAAATTTTCCTGTATTTATATTCCCTATTCCTGGTATATACATTAGTCCGACTCTATTCGAAAATGAAATTACCTCATTCCCGTTATATAAGGATACAATCACATGGGAATAGAAAAAAGCATTTAAAATAGGTTTTCCTACCGAATATGTGCCATTAGAAGAAGAACCTCTGAAATTCTTTCTGGAGAATGGATACGAAAAGAAAAAATGCCCAAAATGCGGTGCATATTTCTGGACTATAGACAAGGATAGGGTAACCTGCGGAGAAGCTCCTTGTGATCCCTATTCATTCATACTTAACCCACCTACCAAGAAGAGATACAGTCTCGAAGAGATGAGAGAGGAATTTCTTTCCTTTTTTGAAAAATATGGGCATAAAAGGATTAAGAGATACCCGATAGTCGCAAGATGGAGGGAGGATGTTTATCTCGTTAATGCAAGCATATATGATTTCCAGCCACATGTTACTTCTGGCAAGGTCCCCCCACCAGGAAATCCACTTGTTATCTCCCAACCATGCATAAGAACAGTTGATCTGGATAATGTTGGAAAAACAGGGAGGCATTTATCAGTCTTTGAAATGGGAGGTGCAAAATCTTTCAATTTCCCTGGAAAGGAAATATATTGGAAGGATAAAGCTGTAGAATATTCAAGGAAATTCCTTGAGCATCTTGGTGTGAATCCTATTGAAATAACTTACAAAGAAAAGCCCTGGTCAGGAGGCGGCAATGCGGGATCCGCTGTTGAGGTAATGGTCAGAGGGCTTGAAGTAGCCACTCTGGTTTTTATGGATATGGTTGAAGACTCAAATGGAGAGTATGAGATAGATGGTATTCGCTATAAAAAAATGGATAACAGGATAGTTGATACAGGTTATGGAATTGATCGATTCACATGGCTATCTCAGGGTACAGAGACAATATTTGAGACGCTTTATCCAGAGATGGTTAAAAATCTGATGAAGGAGGTTGGCATTACTACCCCTGAATTCCTGAAAGAATTTATAAATAAATCGACAATGGAGGATGGTTCAGAGATAAAATTCCTCCAACAATTACCTGAAGATGAGAGAGAAAAGATGGAAAAATTGTCTCTTATATACATGCTTTCTGATCATTCCAGAGCTCTCACATTTTTATTATTCGACGGGCTTGTGCCATCTAATTCAAAAGCAGGCTATGTTTTAAGAATGATGATCAGGAGATCGTTGCTTGCCATTCAGAAATTGAAAATGAAAACGACTCTATGGAACTTGATAGAAATCCAGGAAGAAAGGTTTAAGGATTTACTGGATATTAAACTTGAAAAATCTGCAAGAGAGATAGTGGAATTAGAGACTGAAAGGTTCAATGAACTACTAATGAAGGGTGATTCTTTAATTAGGAAATATTCTAAGAATGGAAGTATTTCAGAGGAAAATGTTCTTCTGCTTTTTCAGTCCAATGGACTGCCTATTGAATATATAAGGGAGAGGTGCCAGGCTCTTTCTATAATATTACCTGAAAGCATAAATAAGGTTAAAGGTTTTAACAATGTAAGGAAGGATAACGAGAATAAGAAACAATCAATTGCCGGAACCTATCCTCCAACCAGAAAGCTTTACTATGAAAATGAAAAGAATTTTGAATTCAAGAGTAAGGTAATTTCGTTAGAGGGAAGTGGTGTTATACTGGAGGAAACTGCATTCTATCCGGAGGGTGGTGGGCAGCCTTCTGATAGAGGATATCTTATAATAAATGGAAACAAGTACATTGTGGATGAAGTTAAAATTATGAATAATGTCATTGTACATTATCTGAATGGCACAAGTGGCATTAAAAAGGGAGATGCAGTTTTAGGGTTAATAGATAAAGACAGAAGAGAAAGACTGATGAAAAATCATTCTGCTACCCATGTCCTCTTATCTTCAATAAGGAGTATTCTCGGCCCCCATGTATGGCAATCTGGTGCTCAGAAAGATCCAGCAGTTAGCAGACTGGATATTACACATTATAAGGATATAAGCGCAGAGGAGCTAAGGGAGATAGAGAATAGGGCGAATGAAGTTGTAAGAATGAATATCCCCCTGCATAAAGAATTTGTTGAGAGAAATAAGGCGGAAGAAAAATATGGATTTATTCTCTATCAGGGTGGTATACCCGATGGAAATCAATTGAGGCTTGTTGAAATTCCCGGTATAGATGCAGAAGGATGCGGTGGAACTCACGTGGACAGAACAGGAGAGATTGGTCTAATTAAAATCATAAAAGTTGAAAAAATACAGGATGGAGTTATGAGGTTCCATTTCTCTGCTGGAAGATCAGCACTTGAAATTGTACAGAGGATGGATGAAGAACTTAGAATCATCAAGGAGACTATTGGCAATGATCCTATTTCTGTATACAATTCTACTAAGAAGGAATTGAATGAAGTTAGAAAGGCTATCTCTAGTGGGACAGAAGATCATGTTATTAGCTACAAAGGAAATGATATAAGAATAATAGAGACTGATGAGGTAATAGCTGAAGAAATCTCTAAGGGTATAAAGAGGGGCATAGCCATAATAAAGTCTAACGAAAGATTAAGAATTGCATCATTAAACAAATCTCTTCCTGCTATAGATCTCCTGAAAGCTCTTGAAAATAAGGGTCTGGTAAAAGGAGGGGGAAATTCAGAATTCGCTCAAGGGAAAGTTTTAAAGCAAAATTTACAATGGAAGGAAATAGAAGAGGGGATAAAGTATAACTGAGGAAGAACAGGATGCTATCAGGAAAATTATAAATAAATATTTTGCCATATCAAAGGCGTCTGAGGAGCAGCCTGGGCTTTATGAATTCTTTGTAATATCTTCTGGAAATCTTGAGAGTGACTTCAAAAAACTAAATGCTGAATTAAAAACAATGGATTATATCCCCATAATCACAAAAAGGAATGAGCCCGGTTCAGATTTTGTCATTACAGTAATTAAGAGAAGGAAGGGTAAAAAGTTTGGAATATGGGTCAATATAGTTCTCCTGATAGCCACCTTAGCATCTACGATTTATGTTGGAGAAGGGCTTTATGTTGGATATTTTAACATAAACAGCAATGGACCGATCGAATACTTCTACGGATTCCTTTATTTTTCCCTACCTCTAATGATAATACTTGGATCTCATGAACTCGGACATTATTTCGTGGCAAGGAGGAACGGGGTTGCTGCTTCTCTTCCTTTTTTCATCCCCGCCCCCACAATCCTTGGAACACTTGGTGCATTCATTTCACTGAGAGATCCCCTCCCTGATCGAAAGACGCTCATAAAAGTAGGAGCTGCTGGACCAATTGTGGGCTTTATAATGAGCATCGTTGTCGGAATAGTGGGGGCATATCTTGGAAATGTACAGCACCCTGTTATAGTGACATCAACCCAGGTTTCATATGAGATAAGTCTTCCCTTTATATATTCAATTGTGCCATTCCTGTTCACATCAAATGTTCATCCTGTAGCATTTGCAGCATGGGTAGGGTTTCTGGTAACAGCAATAAACCTCTTCCCGGTTGGCCAGCTTGATGGAGGTCATATTGCTAGGGGGTTACTTGGTGAAAGGGCAAAATATTTCAGCTATGCATTTTTGATGATTCTGATAATTTTAGGGATATATTACCTGTCCTGGATTATTTTTGCTGTTATAATAATTATACTTGGACTTAATCATCCTCCCCCACTAAACGATATTTCTAAGCCCGGTAAGAAAGAACTCGTTGTAGGAGCTGTTGCCATTATGCTGATCATTTTATGCTTCTCTCCAGTTCCAATAGTGGAACATATAATTCCGGAAAGTGTTAACGTCTCTCTGAGCCAGGGTAATAATTTTATAGTCATGAACGACTCGTACTTTGGACAAGAAAATTATTCTCTTAACGTGCAAAATGTGAACAATGTTTCCATTTCAGTAACAGTCAGCCCTGAAAGAATTCCCGGATTCAATGTTACTAGGTCAATAAATACTTCATTAACAGCACATCAGGAAAAGATGTTTTATATAAACTATATACCAGAAAATTATTCAGCTCTCGGAGATCATACAATATACGTCAATGTTTCCACGACCCCAAAATCATTTAAATTTGTAAGGGATGTTATTGTAGTAAGCCTTGATAGAAACATTACTCCAAATATGATTTTCAGCAACACTAATGATACCTGGATAACCTTTACCAATTATGGAGTAAATGATTACTTTGGCATTTATAAAATGAACGCCAGTTCCCAGTTTATAATATCGAACACAACAATGAATGCCACTTCCAATACAACCGTGAGTTCAGTTGATATAGCTACAAATTCTACAAAAACGATAGAGATAAGATTCAATAATCCGGACAGTGGGGTCGTCCTTGTTGATAACAGATACCAAGCAATGGTGATAATATATAATTAGAGTATATTTTTAAAAATAAGTTAAGGTTGCTACAAAATATATTTTAAATATATGAGTTAATTCAACTTCTATGCAGGATTATGATGTAATAGTTGCCGGAGCTGGGATAGCTGGTTCCATGGCATCCGCGATGGCAGGTAAAATGGGAAGTAGAGTATTGCTTCTTGATAAGAACAGCGAAAAAGAACCTGGAAAGAAAACAGTCTGGGGATGGGTTTGCGGAGATGCTGTAGCAAAATCACATATAGATTTCGTTAAGAAGAATTTGGGAAATATATTTAATGGTGAAGATCTTGGAATACCAGTCGATGGCGTAGTCGCACTTTCGCCAGACCTTGATTATAAACTCCCTTTCGAGGGAGAAGGTTTCAGTCTTGAGCGACCCATTTTCGGGTCCTCACTATTTAAAGCCGCAATCAAAAATAATGTTGAGTTCAGGGGAGGATTCAATATAGAGGCACCATTAATAGATAATGGAAAAGTTATTGGAGTTGCAGGAAGAAATGCAATGGGGGAATTAGAAAAAATAACTGCAAAGGTTGTTGTTGATGCTTTAGGCATATCATCCCTGTTAAGGAGAAAATTACCTGATAATATTTACATAGATAGGGAAATAGATTATGAAGACCTCGAATTAACTGGAAGATTTATTTACAAATTGGAAGAATTTGACAAGGATTCAAAATATTACGATCCTAAAAATGCTCTCATACATCTTAACCAGAAAATGGCTCCAGGTGGATACGGATGGGTATTCCCTAAGAAAGATGGGAGAGTAAATGTGGGCCTGGGAGTACAGCATAAGAGCCTTGAGATTAGAAATGCCAAACTGGGTGAGAAGGATAATTTAAAATCCCTAATGGAGAAATATGTTAAATGGAATAAAATAATGAAAAAATATTCTATAGATAATTCATTTAAGAACGGCGAAGGGTACTGGAGTGTTAGTGTTAGGAGACAGATGGAAAGTATGGTTTTTCCAGGGTATATTGGTGCAGGCGACTCTATGGCCTCTCCGAATCCATTAAGTGCTGGAGGTATAGGTCCTGCCTTAATAGGAGGCATTTTAGCTGGAAAGAAGGCAGCAGAATGTGCTCAGGCTCAGAATTGTGGACTGAATGATCTCTGGGACTTCAACATACAATATAATAAACAGTATGGCAGTAAAATGGCTGGAATGGAGGTTTTCAGGATATTTCTGCAATCTATGAATGATCACGACATAGATTATGGTATGAAAAGTTTCATTACTTATCAGGAAGCTGTTGAGATAACTTATGGAAGGATACCAGAATTATCTCTGACAAGCAAGATGGGAAAGGTGATAAGGGGTGTTAAAGCGATGAGGACGTTCAGGGACCTTATATGGACCGTTGACACAATGAAGTCACTGAATAAATTATATGATGCATATCCACAGAAACCTGAGGAATTTCCAGAATTTAAGAAAAAAGTACAGGCAGTAATAAACGAGGCAAAAACAAGAATGCCACCTTCGCCTGTATAATTTTTTAAATGTAATTTTTTCAAATAATTAAAATATAAATAAAATATTACCCGATTCAGAAAAAATATGAACTTTAAGAAGTCCGTTAAGAATTTTTTCATCACTGGAGAGAAAAGTCTGTTCGAACGAATTGGCAACTATGCTCAACTCGGGGAACAAGCTAATGATCATCTAAGAACAATGCTGAACTGCCATAATAGGATTGATCTATCAGTTGTGAAAGAAAAGATTAAAAAATTGGAAGTTGAAGGAGATTCGATAACTTTTGAACTCAAGAATAATATTACAAGTGGGGCAGTAAATCCTTCTCTAACGGACTCATTCCTCGAGCTTGTCGATAGAAGTGATGATATACTTGATACCCTTTATTACATTAGCAGAGAAATAGCCAGGTTCAGTGAATTCCTATCAGAAGCTTCTTCAGGGGAAATGAATATAATTTGCCAATACTATGAAAAGATAAACAGGGCCCTTGATTATAATAGTGAATCTCTTAAGGATCTTCAGAAGATGGTATCAAATGATGATGTCAGGAATATCATAAAATATTGGTCAAATATAGAAAGAATGGAAGAAGAAGTTGATGATATTAAGGATGAATTGCTTGATAAATTATATTCTGATTCAAAAAAGATAAGTTATCTATCCTTTATTCATCTTTCTTCTGTGATACATAAGGTAGATGATCTTTTAGATCAAAATCAGGATATAGCAGATTTATTGATTCAGATAATAACAGCGGTGACAAGTTGATAGGAATTTTTATTGCACTTTCTCTTCTGATACTTGCAGCCATAGTTTCTGGAAATAACCTTTCAATAGCGGTGGGTTCGTTGGTCGGTTCAAATGTGACGAGGAGAAACGCCGCTGTTCTTATAGGGATTATTGGATTTATAGCAGGATTTTTTGTTGGAACTGCTCATATGGAGAGAACCGTTTCCCTCCTTTTCCCTTATAACTCCTTAATAATTCTTCTTGTTATATGGGGATCCATTCTAATATTCGTCCTGGCACAATTTGTAAGAGTTCCAATTTCCCTGACTATGGCCATCGTAGGAATAGCTATCGGCCTTTTCATAAGGGATGGAAGGTATTATGGATTTCCTGTTGTTTTTCGTATATCTTTAATGTGGGTTATAGCACCAATAATGGCTGTAGTTTTTTCATATGTGATGATGAAGGTCCTAATAAGCTGGAAAAGCAGGAAGGTATGGAGGACTGCAAGCTCTATGAAGATTATACTGATATTTCTTGCTTTCCTATCATCATTCACGTTGGGAGAGAATACTCTGGGATTCATTGGGGCAATTTGGAATCAGCACGTTATAGTTTATCCTTCAGTGGTAACAGGCACTATTATAGGTTCAATATTTTTGAGCAGAGGAGTTCTTAAAAGGGTAAGTTATGAGATCTACTCATTGAATTATTCTAGTGCCTTGGTTTCCCTTATATCTTCATCAGTTCTGGTTGAGATTGCTACATTATTTGGACTACCGTTATCAAATACTCAAACACTCACATCCGGAATACTCGGGGCCGGGCTTGGTAAAAAAATGAGGGCAGTTTCATTGAAACCTGTCGTAAGGATTCTGCTTCTCTGGTTCTTATCTCCTTTCATTGGAATTTTAATCGGTATTGTCCTTTAAAAATATCAAGTATATACTATCTCTACTTTTCCATTCCGTTTGTTATTTATAGATATTTTCCCTTCATGCCCGCAATTTTGGCAAATGAATTTAAATGAGAACAGGCAATTAATGTTTATTTCAGAGATAGCAGTTATCTGTATTTCATTTGATCCGCAATTAGGGCATTTGAGCCGCTCTGTTTTCATGATACATTAAAAAAAAGGATAAAATATTATGGTGCATGTGCAAAGTCTTTCAAATGCCCTCCAATAGCAGGGAATCCTATTATAAATGCCATGATGCCCGTGAGAAACATGATTACTGCAACTAGGATTGCGAGCCATTTATTTTTGGTTAATATCAATGGTAGAACAAGAATACCTGAAATTCCTGCACCGAGATACAATAAGAGCATTGCAATAGGGGAATTAGTCATTTTGTCCAGATAACCATCATACCCTGAAA
>Ga0080003_1000168_pt1 | contig 47363 bp, 57 predicted proteins | sample JossMetagenome_FD_69206 | JGI IMG/M metagenome (GOLD analysis project Ga0080003, IMG submission 69206) | Hot spring microbial communities from Joseph's Coat, Yellowstone National Park, USA - JC2_E (SPADES assembly) (version 2) | ecosystem: Environmental > Aquatic > Thermal springs > Hot (42-90C)... | reverse complement strand
CCTCACCGCTGATAATCGTAGTCTGACCTGTGTCGATGGGTACGGGTCTTATTTTTTCGAATTTGTGTTCTTTCCTGTCTATCGCGATTTGGTATATAGTATTCATCATGAGAACCGTCAAATCTGCAATGCCTTCCATGTAATATTTCCTAGACAGTTCAATGTACTGCTTCTCCATGTAGGGGAAATCGATGAACTTTACATTACCCTCATACACCTGTGTGTAATATTTATCGAACATGGGCAATAGCGTGTTATAATCCACCTGTAGTAGTGCCTTCTCTGGGTCTGTGTCGTTCAATTTTATATAATCATTTATTCGCATAAACTTCCACCTTTTCTAGGACTTCTTTTTTCAACGCCTGGTAATCTTCAGGTTTCGTAAACTTCAATATACTGTAGTGGTCTTTTTTATCTCTCTCAAACACTATTGGTTTCGTTAATTTGATCTTCACAGTGCCTACTTTCTTGTCCGAAGGATATACATATTTTAAAATAAGGTTCGCGTCATCGAATTGAAGGTCGTATACCTTCTTGGGGAAAAATAGTAAATTAGTCACATTATATCTGCGTTCTTCTTTTGCCAACTTGACAACTATCTTCTCTGGGAACAACAAAACGTTGTATATACCCCTCTTTTTCACGTTTAATGTTACTGTAGTCCTGGATTTCCTTTTAGCTTCAGGGTCGTTGCAATCAGCTTGGTATAACTCGTAAACGTCATCACTTATCTTCCTGACTTTGTAACACTCCCAGGGGAAGGAATATATGTGTATGTCGTGGTTGTGTGTCTTTACTCTCCTAATCTTTTTCCTATAGCCTCTCATGTCTATAACTTGACATATTTGCTTTAAATTGCTGAACACGTCCCTGCTCGTCCAAATACAGCTGTTTTAGAGTGAGAACCCAAACCGATGGGCAGAACCCTCAAGGAAGCAGAGAAGCAGAAATTGGTTTAGAATATATAAAAAGAAGTTAGAATATATAAAAAGAAGCTGGTGTATTTAGTAGTTGCTTAATATATTGTTATCATCTTTATTTGCCAATTCGAAAGCTTCCCTAACTTTTAATTTTTCTAAAGCCTCTCTGAACGGATTGCACTCGTCGCCTTTTTCCCTTTTCCACTCCCTTTCCGCATTTTCAAGTGCATCCTCGATATCATAACCTATACCCCACACTGTTTCAGAATGCAGGTCGTCGAACGTTGCAATGTAGAAATCTCCGAAATATATGTCGTTATCTGGGTTATCATTCTCTATCTTGTACACAAATACACCTCCATTCCTCACACGCTCAAAGAATACTTCTTTTGCAGTTAATTTTCCAACTATTTTGTCCATCATTTTTTATCCCCGAGTACAGGTATTTTTTAGTAGTTCTGTAATATATTATCGTTGTTCTCTTTCTCCTTCTCTTTTAATATTTCTAGGGCTTTTCTAAACGGGTTGGCATACCCACCTGTTAGATTGTCCCACTCCATTTCAGCATTTTCAAGTGCTTCTTCAGGAGTTTCACCATAACCCCACACTTTTTCCATGCCACCAGCACCATTTGAGGCATATAACGTCGCAATATAGAAATCGTCAAAGTGTAATTTGTTGTAGTCAATGATGTTCTCTATTCCATACACGTAGACAGTACCGACTCCAACATTTGCACGGAATTCTTCTTCTACGTTTACCATTCCAGCTACCATTCCATCTTCAAAGTCTTCATCCTCTTTCTCCTTCTCTTTTAATATTTCTAAAGCCTTTGAAAACGGGTTGAAATATCCACTTGTTAGATTTTTAAGTTCTTCTTCACTCCACTTCATTTCTGCATTTTTAAGTGCTTCTTCAGGAGTTTTACCAAAACCCCATATCGGTTCTAGAAAGCGACCAACATCGTATATCGCAATATAGAAAGGAGTAAAGTCTGCGTCACTATGATACTCATCAGGCTCTATTCCGTACACGTAGACAGTACCGTGTCCAACATTTGTACGGAGTACTTCTTCTACAACTGCCATTTCAGACATTTCTAACCCTCGAGTATATTACTGGTCAAACAGATATTTAAAAACATATGTTTGAGGGGTTTGAGAAGTGTTTCGTCGTCCGTCTCTTCCAGGGCAAGGAGGAGGGCAGATACCATGACTAAAACCATGGGAACTAAAACATATGTTTTTTAATTTAAGAACACTAAAATCTTCTTATGGGACTAATAGGTTCACTCGCGACAGTATTTTACAAAATCAATGAAGGTATAATATATTCCACTTTTCTCGTCGACCTACTGGTAACCCTGATTAATTTCAATGAGTACTCAACAAATCCCGCACTTGGATGTTACATATCGCTATTGTTGTCGTTCAACCTAGTACTGTACCTGGAGCATATCCTAGGGAGTATTTTTAAGTGTGCAGGCATAATAGCAGGAGGAGTAATAGCAGGACTTGCTACTATTTCTGCGTTGTTTACGAGGAATTACCTCATGAACTTCTCACAGCAAACCATGAGTACCATGCAAGTAATCTTTATTTATTTACTACTTGAGTTCATTTTCAACAGCTTCGAGAGCATTCTAGTGTTTTTCAATACTATACTGCTACCTATGGTGTCAAACATATCGTTGCCTTTCCTCGCACCACCACTACAGCTGTTTGTCCATGACTTCATATTAATTGTCGACTTCATAGCGTCGTTCGGAGAAGTGATGAGCATAATATACGTCCTCATGGCAACTGGTATGTGGAGCGAAATGTGAAGGAGGGATCCGAAATGGTAACAGACGAGCAGAAGAAGATCCTGGAGAGGATGCACAGTAGAGTAGATTATATCGTCGAGAAATATAAAGAGTACCTAGACGCGTTAGCCGAATTTGACAGGACTGGAGTATTGAAAATCCACGGGAAAGTCCTCTACGTAAAAGAGTATAAAAACCAGGACAAGCGGTGAAAGCGATAATATTCGAACTATAGAAACGAATGTTAGAGGGGCTATAAAATGAGGAAAACGTATCTCGTAGATAAGTTTAGTTTAGATATGTTAGGTGAATTCCCTGTTAATGTGACGATAGACAAAATAGACAAAGAAGAATTCTGCTTAAAAGTAGATATAGAATCAGAAGACGGGATGCTCATAAATGCAGTAGGACATGACAGCACGGTAAAATTAATCAATACGTTGTGCGAAACTCAACTGCAAAAGAACAGTAAGGTTGGGGTTAAGATGAACGAGGGAGACGTAGCGTTAATAATAATGGTCACAGAAAGGCTACCAGAGGTGAATAAAGAAGAAATAATGAGAATGGTCTCAGAAGGCAAAATCTCGTTTTATGAGGTGATTAATGATTGAGCAAGCCCTCAAACAGCTGTTTGAGAGCTAGTGAGTTCAGCCCAACCCTCAGCCTGCGTGCGTAAAAAGCCTCACTTCTTCCCTTCCAGGTTAACTACAACGAAGTCGTTCTCGAGGAGCTTTATCCAGCCGTAATTCCTCATCTTCTGTAATATAGCGTGTGCTTCAATTGGCGAACATTCCATGTAAGCAGACGTGATATTGATTAGTTTCTTCCTGTCAATGCTTAGGAAACCATGAGTACACTTGGTTATGTTGACAAGGAACTTGTAAAACTCCACTGCTTTTCTATACTCGTCGTCAGTCATCGAGTCTGCCATCGCAGTAACTATAGTATCAATATAATTGTTCTTTTTTGAATTCCTTTTCATATGTCGAATATAACAACACATAGTTTATTAACTTTACCATGGTTTTTCTCAGTAAGCTGGAAGTTACTGAATAAGTAACAACTCGGCGAAATTAACCCCTAATATATAATAAACAAAAAAGTAAAAGGGGTCATTAATCTAGGTCTGTAGCGTACGGTGCGGTGCGGTACTGTGCCAACTGTCTATCTATTATACTACTAACTGTACTTTTCAGTACACTGTCCTAGTAGTTCCTTATATTATAGATTATTAGATAGATAGTTACTTTTCAGTATACTATACACGTGCAACGACCAACCTATTTCTGTTCACGTCGTTAACTTACTCCCTTACCCTAAAAATTTCTCTTTATAGAACACGTTATTTTAGGAAAAGTATCTGTTCACTACCTTGGTAATTGTAATTTATTTCTGTTCACGTCCCTTAGAGTTTTCCCCAATATAAAGAAATAAAATAGGAATAGTACTGCTCCAGGTTAAGTTTTACAATACACTACAGTTTACCGAGAAGAAATTGTAAACAGTTTTACGAAATACAGAAGAAAGATTTTGGAATTAAGTTGAGAGTTTAACGATCTTTGAATATTTATTACTAAAGTGAGAAAAAAGGTAGATGAAGTTAGGCGTTGAGATCATGCACTTAATCCGTGGGGAACTTAGGCTTCAATGCCCAGGCTTCAAGGACGTCAGCTGGGATGTTGAAGCCCAACCCTTCAATTATCCTCTTTAAGAATATGAAGATTTTATCAAATCTAAATGTGAATTTTGTTACTTCTATCAGTTTTTGCAACCTAAAAACTAACTTGTTATAAATCCAGGCTTTTAGAGATTCTAACGTCGTTAACGCTTCTACCTTATGTTTCTTTAATATTTCTTTAGCTCCTGGGCTGAACGAAAAAGCAACGATGCTTGGGAAAACATGATATCCCTTGGCTCGCAGTTTATTTACTGTTTTATAGATTTGATTAAGTTTCCAGGGTAACTGGGATGGTACAACTGGTTTAGAAGTTTGGAATGAGAAATAGATAACGAAAGCCGTTTTTCTCTGCTTCTTAGTCCAGTCATTAGTCAATGGATCCTCCAATTTAATTATAAGTATTCTATTCCCATACCCATCTTCTACTACGTCGATGTTACCGTTCTCATCTCTTAAACGTGTTTTTGCCCACGTTGGTAAATTTATGAGGTCGATTACGTCCTTTACCCCGAATAGACGTTTCCCTAAATTACCAAACGTTCTGACAATTTCTCCTTTGATATTGTATATTATTTCAAGAGTGATCGGGTTATATGGAACCCTGACAGTTGATGAGACCTTCAATCCTCTTAATTTGATGTTTATTGTATTGTTAACCCTAAAAAATACGTCCCCGGTACTGTAAGGACCTTCCTGTGCAAAAGGAATACCTGTTCCAACACAGGAACCGGATCCTCCGATTACAGTGTTGCCATTGAGAGGTTTAGTGATGTGACGCCCGTACTTAAAATTTGATTTAATGGAATTGATAATTCGGCCGTCATATTTGCTGAATTGAAATCCCATTCTGATTTTATTGGAACCGCTTGGGGACTGGTATTACTTTCATTTAGATTTGAATTTATGATATAGGAATTATTTCCCTGGGGTTGCCCGCTCCCTGAGAAATAAACTGCAGAGAAGTAGTTGACAGGATTTACGAATGTTATATTTCTGCTCCATACATTCATCATAGTGAAATTGTATGTTCCAAATATTGAACCGGTATTATTGGATAATGCCAGAAAAAGTGAGTTGCCAAGTATATCTTCCCGGAAGCCGAAGAACAGGTTTGTAGAATTATACGCGAAGTAAAGGTCTGAAATGTTATTTGTTCCTCCCCATTTTGAAGCATTGAAATTATAATAAATGAGATGGCCGGCAAAATCGTTAGAAACATTTCCTGTAAAAATAATATTACCATAATATGGATTTTCATTGGATGCTCTAGGAAAATATTTAATATTATTGACTTTTATTTCATTGTTGACCATAAAATATGTACTCCCTTTGCTGTACGGCCCATTCTGGTTATATGGTACAGCTGTTCCGACCCAGGAACTGGATCCTCCGATTACAAGGGCTGCTATTCCAATGGTTTTAATACCACTATCGTTTGCATATACGTCTGATAGTGGTATTGCAATTTCCACGGAATCATTTGACGAATTTAAATCCCATATTGATTTAATTTGGGTTGCAAAGGGACTAATATTACTATCTGAAACTTTTGATGTAACTATATAGGAGTTATTTCCACTAATCTGTGTATTGTCATTACCATTAAACCAAACGGCAGAAAACTCATTAATAGTTGAACTAAATATTATTGATCTTGCCCACGTGTTTAGATTGGTCATATTATTTGTCCCATCATTTGATCCAGTATCATTAGATAATGCCACAAGCAAACCGTTATCAGATATTATTTCCTGAATTCCTATGAACAGGTATGAAGAATTATATGAAAGATATAATTTTGAGATATTATTCTCTGGACCCCAAGCAGAACTATTGATATTGTTATAGATCAGATGACCATTGAAGTCACTCCCAACATTTCCAGTAAATGTAATATTTGATTCAGTTGCATTTACGCTTATATTATTTATAGAGTAGGAGTTTGTTGCATTTGCATCTGAATTAGATATAATATAAAGAGATGATATTATTGTAATTGCTGTGATTATTAATGATAGATACTTTATTTTAGTTTTATGTTTATTGTTTACTACTCCCATGAGTAATCTAGTAAAAATAAATATTTTACCTTTTTGCTATGTTATTAAGGGAAATTGTTTACTTCCTTTTGACTATACATGAAATAATACCCACCCCCCATAAAGTATGGGATAAATATAAATGATTAAAAATAATAAAATATTTCTAATTTTCAGTCATTCAATTTTTCTGCTATTATTTCAGATATGTCCTTGACAGTCATTTTTTCCTTTCCGGTGGTTCTAGCAGCATCCTCCAGCATATTCAGACAGAATGGACAAGAAACAACTAAATTATTACTCTTTCCAGATGCCTCTTCTATTCTTATATGAGAAATAGGTTCTTTTTCGTTTACCTTATACCAGTAATTAGCACCTCCTCCTCCGCAGCAAAAACTCTTAGATTTTGACCTGTCCATCTCCACCAAATCCCCTGCCTTCTGAATAATGAATCTTGGGGCATCATATTCCCCATTTATCCTGCCAAGATAGCAGGGATCATGGTACGTGTAAACTATACTTTCTTTTGAGATTGCTAACTTTCCATCCTCAATTAATTTTTCAATAATTTGAGAATGATGATATACTTCTAGACCATCAATAAATTTTGAATATTCGTTCCTGAATGTATTGTATCCATGTGGGCAGAAAGTAACAATCCTTTTAATGTTATGATTTTTAAAAACGGCAACATTCTGCATTACCAGTTCTTGGAACCTACCCTCCTCACCTAATCTTCTTGCTGATTCACCACAGCAAGATTCTTCTTCTCCGAGAACTCCGAAACTAAGATTTGCCTTTTTAAATATCTTTATTACGCTTTCTGCAACACTCTTGGTTCTAGGATCAGATGAAGCCATACAACCCATCCATAATAGATATTCTTCATTTTCGTATTTCTTAGATTTCTCTACCCAGATGTTCCTTTCTGACGGTGCATTACCGAGAGGGTTCTTCGCATAGGTTAAATTATCTAGGAACTGGACTTTTTGTTTATCTATTTTGCTTTTCAGCACCAAGTCTCTCCTCATTTCGAGGATATAGCTCTGTGGATCAATGGTGACCGGACATTCTTCAACACATGCTTGACATGTGGTACATGACCATAAAAATTCCTCTGAAAATAATTCTGGAACTAATGTCTTATCCCCTCCAACATTAGCCTTCAATGTTTGCATTAGAACCCTTGGACTTAGCTCCCTTCCAGCTGCTGTTGCCGGGCAAGCTCTTTCACATCGTCCACAGTCAGTACATGCCAGTGCTTCAAATCGCTGGATAGATTTAAGATCGTTCATTTTTTCAATTCCAAGCTTGAATTCATAATTACCTGACTGTAGCAAATCCTCGAGCTTAAATGGAGTGAGCATCTCCCCTCTAACTTTATCCTTTCTGATTGAAGTATAAAGAGGGGAGAGCATTACATGGGAGAGCTTTGAAATTAAAGCATATCCAAGCACGATGAACACAGTGGTGAAATGTATACCCCATAAAATCTGGTAGGCTCTTATTGCAGTGTCGATATTTACTCCTGTAAATAGTCGCGCCATTATGTTTCCTAAGTATCTGTATTCATTAAGATAATAACCGATTGTATTATTTTCAATATATGTCGTTAGACCTTCAAGAACGAAGCCTTCAATGGCAATTGTGAGAAGAGAGAATATTATTATATAATCATCCCAGACAGTATGTAATTTAACTCTCTTTCTAGCTCTTCTGTACAATGCCATCAGAAGACCCGTCACAAGCATTAATCCGCCTGTATCGGAAAAAGCCTCAAAAACATAGAGGAATGAACCAACAAGTATTGTATTCTTGATTGGTGGTATATCATTATCGAGAAACACGAGAGTAGTAGAAATTGTTAGAATAAGTATGCCATAGGAAATTAAAATGTGCATCACTCCGGCATACTTGTCCTTAACTATTTTCCTCTGGAATACTCCATATAAGAATAAATTTTTAAAAATATTTTTCCAGTTTTTTATAAAATAATTCCACGCCCTACTTATCGATAAGTCAGTTTTCTTAAATATTTTGTAAATCCACCAAAGATAAATAACAATTATAACTGCAAGAATGGTGTAATGAATATACAATTCCCAAGATGGTATGTCGTATAAATTATGCCTATACAAGGCAATGGGGTCCATACTGATAAAAGAAAATTGAGAATTATACTTTTCTATTTATTAAGCTAAATTATCTTTCTTGGCATTAAAATAATTTATTGACTTCCATTGTTCCTCTGGATTGTAACAACATTTTCATTCTTCCTGTCAGAAATCTGTTTCTTTGCCATAAACTCAGTGTATTCCTGTACATCTCTTAGAATTTTCAATTTCATTTTCATTTCTTCCATTCTGTCAATATATTCATCTTCATCCACATCATCGAGTAGATGCCTGGTAATCAGCTTATGACCCTCGTTCAGAATATAATCCTCTATCTCATTTAATTTCATTCTAGTCTTGTCAAGATAAATGGACATCGCATTTTTATAGGGACCTTCGGGAGATCGCTCAGCAGCCCGGCTCATTATCACAAACAATTCTATTTCATGGGCATTGAATTCCCCGACCAAATCGGAGATATCTTTGAGATCTTTTATGTCCGCGTAATTATTCTTTCCCTTCTCTCTTTTGAAAATGCCCATATTTACCCGGCAATTCTGAATACTCATATTGGTATAAATAATTTTTTTATACATTATTATGGATATAATAGGAATAATTTTTGATAAATACCTACATTTAATTCTACGGCTAATCCCATATGAGATAATTCTTCCTCATTTAGATAATATTTTCCTTCAAAAGATTATATATTTCAAAATATTCATGTTTTATGGGGCTTGGCAAAAGAGATCTGGATAGAAAGAAGAAAAGTTTGGAAAATAAGCTTAAGGAACTTGAATTGAAAGCAAAAAAGAATCCGCTTAACAAGGAGCTTCAGGAAGAAATACAGAAGCTCAAAAAGAAAATAAGCGAAGAATGATTTAATTGCCCAGGATTTTGATCACTTCTGTTTTCGTTTATCTTATTAATTTTATCTTGAATTGAGTGTTTAGTGATTTTAAGGGATCAATAATTTTCAGCCCTATTCCATTGTTGAATGCATCAGGTGCCCCCGTCAGGGGTTCTATAGCGATTGATTTGCCCTCCGCGTACTTTCCATTATAAAGAACAAAAAATGGCATATTTTTTCTACCTATTTCTACCTCAGAGTATTCACTCCTTAGCCGAATCTTTCCTCCTCCGTAAAAGGTATTGTCAAGAACGCTTTCTGATAGATTTATTCCATTTAAATCGACGAATTCTGCTCTTCCATCCGGGAAATATTTATCGATATAATTGAGCTTGAATGCAGGTTCCTCATAATTTATATGATAATCTCCTTTAATATTAAAATAAGGATGTGCACCGACCATAATTGGAGCCCTTTTTGATCCTATATTCTTAATTGAAAATTTAGTAATGAATTCACTCCTTTTGATTTTAAAACTTATATTAATATCCAGTTCAGATGGGAATCCGGGATGCAAAAGCCTATAATTCATAACTATATAATTTTCTTCTTGTGTTATTATATCAAATGGGCTATCCATTATTAACCCATGTATACTATTTTCACCATCATTTTTCGGAAGAAAATATTGTTCTCCTTCAAATACATAGGTGTGATTTCTAACTCTATTAGCAAATGGAATCATTGTAGCTGAACCACCATGTGTTAATTTCTTATCCTGGTTTTCCTTTAAAATTTTTTTTCCTGCGAGATAAAGATTTGCAACATACGCACCTCTTTCTTCTATATATGCTTCTCCTCCATCATAAGTTAACTTTAACATTATTAGTTTATTTCATTAGAGTGATAAAACTTTTTCATGTTGACAGACTTATGCATATTATATTCTCTATTAAATGATCATTTTGCACATTCTAAATTTCCAGTGGAAAGATTATTATGATAAAGTAAATTTTCTATTATGGAAAAATTAAATATAAGCCCCAATGAATCGAAGGTTTTACGGATCCTGGTTGAAAATTCAAGAGTAACGATTAATGAGATTTCAGAAATTACCGATCTTAACAGAAATACCGTTCGTAAAATTATAAATGATCTTAAAGAAAAAGGAATAATAAAAAAATTTACAATTGAACTTGATCAAAGCAATCTTGGTACAACTTTACTCATTGAAGTAGGAGATTTGTCTCAAATACCGGGAGAATATATTTTAGAAACAATGAGACTTGCAAATGGAAATTTCATGGTTTTATGCAGCCAGGATATTCTGAACTATGATATAAAATATTCAAGGATGAATATCGTTAAGGAAGTAATTCATAAAAACCTCATAACACACTCAATGAAAATATATTGTGACTATTGCGGTAAGGAAATAAAAGATACACCCATTGAACTTTCCCACAACAATAGAATATATTATGCATGCTGCCATAATTGTGAAAGGGATCTGCAAAGACGATTTAGAAATATTGACTATGCATAATGCAAAGGATATACCCTTATAGTTACATTCAATTGATAATCGGTGAATAAAATGGTGAAAGATCCAGTTTGTGGAATGGAAGTAAATGAAAAAAAGGCACTGTCTTATTCTTTCGAGGGGAAAGAATACTACTTCTGCAATGAGACGTGCCTCGAAAGTTTCAAAAAAGAACCAAGCAAATATATAAAAACAGGAAATAGAAAGAGATGCTGAGTGAAAACTAATGGCACGTGACCCCATATGTGGGATGTATGTTGATGAATCCATCTGCACAATAACCAGTATAAAATCAGGAAGAACATACTATTTCTGTAGCGATAGTTGCAAAAAACAGTTTGAACAACCATTGTTAGAATTTAAAAGATTACGCCAATCACTTCTTTTATCCTGGTTTCTAACTTCTATAATCATTATAATTACCTATGTGATACATTTCAATTATTATGAGATTGTATTATTGTTTCTTGCTACTGCTGTACAATTTTATCCTGGGTTAAGATTTTATAAGGGTACCATAGATGCTATTAAGAATAGATCAGGCAATATGGATACTTTAATTTCAATAGGCACCACATCTGCATGGCTCTTCAGTACAATCATAGTATTTTTTCCTAAATTTTTCCCGGTACATAATCTCTACTTTGACACATCCGCCGTCATAATATCTTTAGTACTTACGGGTTCATATCTTGAGAATCTGATGAAAAATAAAGCGTCTACATCCATATCAAAACTCATGGATCTGCAACCTAAAACTGCTCATCTTGTTGTTAATGATAAGGACTCAAGGGATGTGAAAATAGAAGATGTCAAGATAGGGGATACCTTACTAGTAAGGCCAGGGGAGAATGTTCCAACCGATGGCATAATCATTGAAGGTTACTCATCCTTTAATGAATCCTTGATAACAGGGGAAAGTATTCCAATTGATAAGAAGGTTGGAGACAAAGTTATAGGTGGAAGTACAAATTTAATAGGTTCATTCAAGATGAAAGCCCAAGCAGTGTGGACTGATAATACAATTTCTGAGATGATATCAGTAGTAGAGAGTGCTAATTCCGAAAAGGTACCTATTCAAAGGTTTGCGGATAGAGTAGCATCATATTTTGTTCCTCTTGTTCTGTCAATCGCATTATTCTCATCATTCTACTGGTATTTAGTTGGTCATATTGGGCTGACTTTTGCTGTCCTAATCTTTGTAACCGTTCTGATAATTGCATGCCCGTGCGCTCTTGGAATTGCAACTCCAGCAGCCCTGATTGTTTCATCCGGGATGGCCGCAGAAAGAGGAATACTTATCAAAGGTGGGGATAATATCGAGCTTCTAGCAAAGGTAAACAAGATCATATTTGATAAAACAGGAACCATAACTGAAGGGGAAATCACTGTTGACAAAATTATCTCACGTGGTAATTATACAGAAAACAAGCTTTTGTATTGGATTGCTATAGCGGAGAAGAATTCAGAGCATCCTATAGCAAAAGCAATCATGAAACATTTCAATGACACTGTACCAGATCCCAAAACCTTTAATTATTTTCCTGGCGAAGGAATAATAGCGAGCTACGATGTAAGTATAGCTGTTGGAAATAACGATCTGATGAAAAGGATAGATGTGAACGATTGCCAATCTTTATTGAAAAATACAAATAACAATGGAAAAAGTGTTTTATATATTTCAGTAGACGGGAGATGCGAAGGTGCCATATTTCTCCGAGATAAACTTAAAGAAAATGTGAATGTCATAATCAAGGAGCTTGACAAGATAGGAATAGAATCATATCTGCTTACTGGTGATAATGGAGAAACTGCAAAACAAATAGCTGCCGAAGCTGAAATAAAAAATTTCAGATATGGAATGAAACCTGAAGATAAAATGCAATTCATAAGAAAATTGCAACAGGAAGGCAATTATGTTGCAATGGTTGGAGATGGGATAAATGATGCCCCTGCAATAGCACAGGCAGATGTAGGCATAGCTATAGGAGCCGGAACTGATGTGGCAAAGGAGACAGGAGGGATTATTCTCATTAGAAACAGGATTGAAGATATCCTATATGTGGTAAGACTCGGAAGGGCTACTATGAGAAAGATTAAACAGAACCTTCTATGGGCTTTGGTATATAATGCAATTCTTATACCAGTTGCGGCTGGAGCGTTGATACCATTAGTCGGTATAGGGATCTATGATTTGCTTCCATTTCTTGCTGCGACTGCAATGGCTTTCAGTTCAACTGTAGTTGTGACCAATTCATTGCTACTCAGGAGAACGAGACTTTGAGGGATTACACTGTTGTAATCACTGAAAGTGCAAGGAAATTCATAAAAGAACATAATATTCGGGACCTATATATAGAGATAAATTACATAAATGGTCCCTGCACCGATAATTTCTGCAGGCTCATTCCAAAACCGGAAATTGTTTATGTGAAACCCAAACAGGAAACATTCTTATTATCAGAAGGAACTGTAAATGTATTCTGTACCAGACCTATAATTGATTCGCTTAAGAAATTTGGGGGGGAATTAACAATAAAATATTCCAGTATCAGAAAAAAGCTCGTTTTGAAAGATCTACCTTACAATTTCTGATACTTTCCTGATGTATTTTCTAATCCTTTCGGAATAATCCCTGACTTACTGCTTTTATTTTTAAAGTAAATTTTCCTGAAATTTGAAACTTCTTTCATGAATGAATAAAAAATATCGGGGGTCATGATTTTTGATTTGCCACTTTGCCTAGTCTGAAAGTGATACGGTATTTCCATCACCTTCAAATCGGGGTTTAAGGCGAGAATAAGCATTAGAGACTTTGTCCCTTTAAAATCGGGGATTTCTGTTCTGACCTTACCTTTTATCCCAAAAAAACCAGAGGTTGGATCACTGATATCCCTCAATGAAGGAATGTATATTTTACTGATAGCCCCTGCAGTTATTGATAAAATATATCTGTAAAATCTCATCTCCTGTCTACCGCCCTCCTTAAATCTACTCATTATAACACAGTCAACGTCAGATTTTAAGCCATCTATTATTTTCCCTATATATTTAGGGTTATGCTGCATATCACAATCAATTATAATCTTCATATTGCCCGAAGCTAATGATATTCCTTCCATTTCAGATATAAGAAGCCCACTTCTCTTAATATTTCTGATCACTCTTATCTTTTTATTTTCAGAGAATGAGTTAAGAATTTCTATAGTATCGGGATCTGTTGATTCATCCATTATCATTATTTCAAAATTTTCGATTTTTTCCTTTTCCATCTCATTCGTGACGCATTTAACGAAATTTTCTATATTTTTTCCTTCATTATAACAGCCAGTTATAATACTAACTTCCATCTATTATTAGGTTCAATTAAAAATATAAATTTTTTGTTGTATCTAATTTAAATATTTTATCAACATAATACTTTTTAATAGATGGATAAATTTAATAATTAATTTTAAGTATGATAAATAATGAAAATTTCTATCTCTTCTACAAGGGAAGAAAAAATTGCGATCGGCACAAAGTTTATAGAACTTTTAAATAAGAATTATATAGAATTCGCTGGTATTACTGGTTCCGTTTCATATATCCCAGAGCCATATGATGATATTGATATCTTTATAATAGCCAAAACTGGAATGGCATGGAAGTCAATATTGGATGCAATATTGAAAAGACGGATTTATAAATTGAATGATATATGTATTTCACTTGTCATGGATGCTGATTTTGCATTTTCATATTTTGAAAAATTAACTGACAGGCTTATAATAAGGGATGCGTTGAAAACTATACCTGTTTATGGACAGACTTTCTACCATGACATAATACTTAACTGTCCTGCGATCGCGTCAATTCTGGGTTTAAATGGAAGCACAAATAATTTTTATCGAGGAGGGAAGAGAAATGCAACGGCTATTCTGGCTTTTCTTTTATTATCTCCTCTTATTCTTGCAAAATCCATTTACAACAATTTCAAAGGAATGAAAGCTGGAGAAGGTTTTGATATTCATATTTCATTCAATTCATTCTATCTTGACTCTTATAAATATAGGATCTTGAGAGAAAAATTCATGAGAGAGGAGGCTGAAAATGGAAAAATATTCCATAGTGATTCCCACATTTGATGACGGACCGGCAGTTATGAAAGTTATTAATGCAGCACTGCAAAGCGATGCTACTAAAATAATCATTATAGGAGGAGGAAATATTCCCTGGGATGAGATAGAGATCATAGATGATGATAGGCTAATAAAAATACATGAAAATACAAGGAAAGGCAAAGCTATGGCAATAATGAATTCAATTGACCTACTGAACGAAGATATAGTTTTCATCGTTTCCGGTGATATAATATTTGATAGCACGATTTTCACACGTATTTTTAGAAAATTTGACGAAGAAGTTGGTGCGGTTGTCCCGAAAATATCAGTTATAAATTCCAGTAATATCTGGGAGAAGGCATGTTGTGTATTATGGGATTTGCACGACTCTCAAATAAAAATTATGACCTCTTTGTCACAGAGTGCACATGGGGGAGAGCTCATTGCAGTGAGAAGAGAGATATTATCAGATTTCAAGGAGGTAATAAATGATGACGCCTACCTTTGCCTTAAGTCCATACAGATGGGAATGAAAGTCATTTACGATGATGAATCCGTTGTAAAATCGGTCGTTCCTTCCAATTTTTTTGATATAATAACACAAAGGAGGAGAATAATATATGGGCATATACAACTTATGAAAATGAAAATGGATCCCATGGTAATGGACACTTTGCTTTTCAACAACATTCATATCTTTTTCCTCATATTTGTGGATTTCATTAGAAAACACAGGGAAGATCTGCTTTATCTGCCAATAACTGTGGCAGCAGAAACAATATCTATGATTCTTGCCAGAATTGATTTTATATCAGGAAAGGATCACAGAGTCTGGAGGATTGTCCCTAGAGAATCCAGATGACCTTTTTATTGACCATAAGAATGTTAAGAAATAGATCCCAGTTGATATAATTATGAACGTCCATAAAATGGGATAACTTGATGTGACATACTGCCTTACGTGCTCTATCTGGCCTAGATAAGAAGAAAAATAATTGTAGGATATGTAAGGATTTACAAAATATGGTAATGTATAAGTCAGGAAAACATAAATGGAAGGAATGGCTGAATAAATTATAAACAATTTAATTTCTTTCATCATTAGAAATATAGGTATCACTAATATGAAATATTGGGGATTTACATAATTGTATGTCATGAAGAATATTGAGAAAATCATAATTATAGTGATGTTGGTGTCCATTTTTCTTCTCCAATATAAATAAACAATAATTATGAATGCAGGCAGGAACACAATTAAACCTAAAGATGGAAAATTTTTTACACCTATATCCCCCAGTATTATTTGCCATGTAATACCATTAGATGAAAAGATATTATTGTAGGTCGGAACAGATCTTGAGTAAGCAAGCTCCATAATGTTCTGTTTAAAATTCCCGAACATAAAATATGGTATGATTGAAGCCAGTGAAACAGTTGCAACAAGTATTAAATCCCTTAACTTGTTTTTACTTCTTATCAAGATTAGGGGTATTATGAATACAGGAAATATCTTAACAAATGCCCCTACAGTCGCACTAATAGAAGCAATATGTGTATTACCTTTTCTGAGTTGCACAATTGAAAATAACATCATAAGTGCGGCGATAACATCAATTTGACCCCAGATAACTCCTATGAGAATAACCGCCGGATTAAGTAGCCAGAGCTTTGTTATATTCAATTTAGAGGTTTCATTCTTCAAAATAATAAAAATGAGAAATGTTGACATTATCATCGGTATTTTCATGATAAGGTAAAGCAATGGAAGATAACCCGTTACAAAACCTCTCCATGCCATTGAATTATAATTCCAGATTACACCAGGGTAAATTATATTGGTCGGAAATCTAATGATGTTCATATGAGATATGATGAACTCCACTGCAACTCCATAATATAGATATAAAGGCGGATATTCCCATTTCAGGCCACCTGGAATATACTTAGATGCGAGAAATGGATTAACGTTCTGAATAATATGTAATGGTGATGCTATCATAAAATACATATCATATCTTTGACCTAGAAAAGGTGAGATTAGAAAAAAGGCAAATAGTATGAGGTATGGAATAAACTTCTTTGTTTCCTCAAATAAAAAAATGAATAGCATGTAAGAAACTATCGACAGTAATAAAGATACCTCTGCAAGAAATGGAATTATAGTATTCTTTATATTTATTTCAACAGTTTTCTTGAATGAGGAATAACTGAAATTAATGTAAATGATGTTAGCATTAAGAACACTATCATTCAGACTCAAGTATACCTTAAGAAATTCGTGTGGACTGAGATAGTATTCATATGAATATTTATGAGTTCCTGATTCCATGAACAAAAAGAGATTATCTGTTGAATTCAGATTATTTAGTGCTGTCAATTCAATTAGAGGACCTACAATCTGTGATTGTTCATAGTAGAGATTTAGAGGTGACACTGTTATGCTTATGCTGCCAAGGTTTCCTGAATAAGAATTTTCATTAGGAAATTCTACGCTCTCATAGAATGAGAATGAGAATGTTACGAGAAATAGTATAAAAAACAATATAGCGACCCGATGTCTTTTTAAAATTGACCACTTTTTTATAGACAATTGTATCCCTTTTTCCCTATGAACATTATGAAATCGGAATATTCACTTACCAATGGTAAATGAGAGAGAATTCTGTCAAGTTGATAGATTAATGGAAATTTTTCTAGCCATCTATTTAGCCTAATATAATTATAGGGAGGGAGTATTGTGCACATTCCATTCTTAAGAATGATGGAATCCAACCCTATTTCCCTTAGGAAACCGGGTCCCCTGGGAAAACTTAAAATCCCATACCTACTGAAATTCGCACTCAATTTACCAGAAATTCTTTCTCTTATATACTCAAATTTCCCCATCAATAGGCTAAGTAGCACATCTGATAAACAGAATTTATTCATGTATGTTCCTATAAAATATCCTCCTTTCTTTAAGTGTTCATTGATTATTTTCCTTATATTTTTAATTGATTCAATGTTAAGGAATCCGAATGTGCTGAATATAATGTCATACTGGCCTTCGATATCATCGATGCTCCTCATTAATAAATATTTTACATTCATTTTAGTATTAACATTATTTTTCTTAGAGATCTCTATCATTTTCTTGGATACATCTACCTCCATGACTGAAATATTTTTATCAATCTGTAATATCTCAGAATTGGGACCAGATCCCAAATCCAGGACTGTATTCCCATCACTGATCGTCTTAGATAGCAGTTCAATCACTGTTTGTCTCATTAAGGTCTGTACTTTATTCTCCTGAATTCCCTTGATATAATGTTGTGATATATGATCAAAATATCTGCCTATTGCATCATATGAATAATCTCCGTCCCCACTGTATGGTTTGAATAAGACTGCTTCTTCAGCACCACTGAAATATTTTAGATAATGTTCCATTCCATACTTCCTGATAAAGACTTCCTTGAATAAGTATAGATCTTTGAATTCCGCCTCATATATTTTTCCATTAATTGATACGACCGGGAAAATTTTGATATCTTCAATCCATTTTCCTGTTGGTATTACGACAAATCCGTCGTTTACGGTAACGAAATTGAGGGTAATTTTTCTTCCAAATAATCCCCCTGTAATCACCTGCAACTCTCCATATTCATCTTCTTCTGAAAACAAAGATTACCTCATCCCCTAGATTCTTTATAAAAGGAATTCTTGATAGCATTTTTTCAACTGAGACCGCAATTTTTTTCATTTTTGGTCCGTTGATCTTGTCATATATCAGAGGAAGGAATATAATAGAAAGCCCCTCTTTTTCAACGAGTTTCATATCTTTGCCTATAATTTTTTCAAATTCCCATGTTGAAAAATAACGGGAAGGTATTTTCTCTCCTACAACTTCAACCAGAACATTTCCTTTAATTCTTTCAGCAATTTTCATCGGGTTTCCTGAAAATATATCTATAATTAATTCACCAAGGGAGTATTTGTTTCTCAGGCTTACTATAAAGTATCCCCCTGGTCTGAGTTTCATTTTGAGTCCATCCATGAATTCCTTTAAAAGTGGTTCATTATTGAGCGCACCGTTAAAACTGTATATACAATCAAATATGCCATCAATAGAGGATATCTCTGAAGCTTTTTTCTTGTAACATCTGAATTTATCTGTCAATCCAAATGATTTGATCTTATCTGATGCATACTTAACCATACCTTCGGAGATATCAATACCTGTGATAGAGGTATCAAGGGCTGATATCACCCTTCTGGTTTCTTCGCCAGTACCAAATCCTATTTCCATTGCTTTGTTTTTACCGTCATAATATTTGAATAAAACCTCCAATTCCATTTCCCTTATGTAAACATTCAAATAATTAGCATAAATTTTTGAATCGTAAATAGAGGCAGCCTTACTAAAGACTCTGTCGATGTTTGAATAATAGCTATTATAATCCACATTTAAGCATGGTAAAATTAGTTAATAAACCTTTTTAGCTAGTTAATAATTGATAGCTGTAACGGAGATGAAATGCAATAAACCAGATCATTCCTGATTATGAGTCCAGTCATTTCATAATCAATGAAATGCACGAGGATTTTCTTGAGAGGAGGCTATTAAATTCCAGGATCCGGAAAGGGAGATATGCTGTTGACTTTGGAGGAGGCTATGGAAGGCTGACGGATATACTCCTCAACAATTTTGATCACGTTTTTCTAGTTGATTATTCTATAAGGAATCTTTTAAATGCAAAGAAAAAACTCGGTTCAGACAGGGTAACTTTTATTGCATCCGATATCCGGAAACAGATTATATTAGATAATTCAATTGATTTCGAAATCTGTATAAGGGTTTTTCACCATTATCCTAGCATATCATTTATTAATTCCATAACAAGAACACTTGTTCCACATGGTGAATTCATTTTCAATTTCAATAATGTTGAATCTCCATTATTCCTCTTATCACTGATAAAAGGTATTTTCAAAAAGGATGAAAAAGTTCTGAATCCTCTAAAGAAGGAAATTCAGAAAATTCAAGTTGAATCAGGTACCAGGGATATATATTTCGCACGCCTAACAAGCATTATTAATTCAATCCCGGGGTATATGAGTATTAAAGGGATTGAGGGTTATGGACTATTTCATAATTCTAAATTTGAAAATGTATCGACCAAATTAAATCTAGATAAAATTACGAATCTTGAATTATTTCTTGGAAAAATTGATTTTCTGAGTCGGCTATTTCCCGACATATTCGTCTTTCTCGAAAAGAACCAATACGAGAATATAACGGACCTCAAAGAACCAACAAGCATTATAGTCTGCAGCAGATGTCAAGGCCACCTTGACTATAATGGAAAAAATTATAAATGTGAAAGCTGCGGATCAATTTTTCCTGCTTCAGATGGTATTATCGATCTTAGATGATCTAATGAAAAAAATCGAAACTATGATTGTAAATATGTAAACGACAAATAGCAATAAATAAAGTCCGGGAATGTAACTGAGAGATTGCGGATATTTTGAAAAACTAAAAAGGTAATAAGCAAACTGTACCGGAGTAGAAAAACCAACGGAAGAATATGTCAAAAGATCACCAAGCATAATCAAAACCATAATAGATGACCATATCAATGCAATTTTAGTATAATTACGATCTGAAGAAAAAAATCCAATATAGATGGAAGTGATTAATGTTATTATATCTAGAAACATAAATATGTACCAGTGGATGAAATATGGATGAACATACCCAAAATCTGTTTTAAGATTATCGTCAGTCGCAAGTATCACAAGACCTATTATAAATGAAACAATATAAAGTCCAGAGATAACAATTCTGCCATTCTTGCTATCGCGACTATTCATATAATTAATATAAAAAGCTTATATTTAAAAATATCTTAGCCTCATTAAAAAACTTTATCTATGCTAAATTTATATTAACATGAATTTATGGATAAAAACTTAATAATATATGTCAATTATATTTGATGAACGGAGATTTCAGGCTCGTCACAACGAAAACGCCTATTAGGATAACATTTACGGGGGGAGGAAGTGATTTTCCAGATTTTTACAGGAATAATGGTTATGGTGCTGTACTTTCATCCACAATTAACAGATACATCTATGTGACGATTGCAAGAAATTTCTATTCAAATGAATACAGGATAAGCTATTCAAAAACGGAAAATGCCATAAAAAACGTAGAAAATATCGAGCATCCAACCGTAAGGGAAGCCCTTAAATTCTTAGGAATCAAAGGGGGTATCCAGATTATAAGCATAACGGAAATTCCATCAAGGGGCACAGGACTCGGATCGTCCTCAAGCTTCCTGGTTGGACTCCTACTAGCTCTACACACCTGGCTAGGGGAGAATGTTACTCCAGAAACATTGGCTATGGAGGCTTATAAAATTGAGAGGGAAATATTAAGGGAACCTGGAGGCAAACAGGACCAATATATCTCAGCCTATGGTGGAATTAACCTGATGAGATTCAATCATGATGATTCTGTTGAGATGAAACCTTTAATTCTTTCCAGGGAAAAGAGAAAATATCTATCTGAAAATCTTATGATGTATTATACCAATAAGGAAAGATCATCTGCAACCATTCATAAAGAACAATTAAATAACATTGGAGATCAAATTGACTATTACAAGAAGATGAGGGAATTGGCCTATGAAGCATATGATGCTCTCTGCAAAATGGATATTAATGAACTCGGTGAACTTATGGAAGAGAACTGGCTTCTCAAAAAACAACTCCATAATCAGATCTCAGATGATGGAATTGATCATATGTATAGATTAGCCAGAAATGCAGGTGCTCTTGGTGGAAAACTTATGGGTGCCGGAGGCGGCGGTTTCATGCTTTTTATCGTTCCACCAGAAAGGCAAAAAGAAGTATCAAAGGCTTTATCCGAGTACAGAAAGGAGGATTTTGAAATAGATCCGTTCGGATCAAGGGTTACTCACATTGAAGATTATTGATTTTTTTAGGAAATAAGCTTGATTTTGACTAAACCATTGTCATCTATATACGTACCATAATAAGGCGTATACGGATTTATTCCATAAGATATCAATGTATTGCCATATCTTTCTATATTGACAACAATATTAAACAGCTGATTTATCGTTTCTATGCTGTTTATATCTTGATTGAGGAATACAAGTCCATCTTTGGTTCCTCTTAATGTTCCCAGTATTTTTGTAAGAGCCTCAGAATTGATATTTGCTCCCTCTAATTTCTCCAGAGCTCTTGAAGATTCCACAAAAAGTATCCCTTCAGTCACGTCGGACATTTCAACTATTATCCTCATATATTCCCTCATTCTGTCTTCCCTGTCAGATTGACCCAGGCCAACAATGAATTTTTTATTGGATATATCATTTTCAAGATCAAGTATCTTTATTCTATTTTCATACCCATTAAGTGGAAAAGAGGAGTTAATCATATTGTAAATTTCATTTGGGTCCTTATCAGGATCAGCCATGTAAATTACACCTTTATTCTCCTGAAGACTTCTTATTACTACAGGAGTGATAAAAGGATAAATTATGTCACTTTTAACATTAATAAAATTTACTGCGGACATATTTCTAACATTCCCAGAGTTAATTCTTTCATCTATGAATTCTATTCCAGTTATTGCTTCCTTTATTTCTTTAGAATATGAATATGAGAATTCCAAATTATATTTCAGAGGCCATATACATTCAAATCTTCCGCCGTTTAAAGTGTAAAGATATTCAGAAGATTCTATTTGAGTATATCTCATCTTTTCCATTCTCATAATTCTTAAAATTCTTGAATCAGAGAATTCCTTGTGAAGATTAATTACTCCATCCACGAGATAGTCAAGTTTATTGATTTTACCTTCATTAGCAGCCTCACTGACGAAAATTACGTTTATGCCTGATGATTCAACGAAATCCTTTTGTATGGCAAAAACTAATTTTGATTCATCCACATCGAGTTTAGTTGCTATACCTTCTATACTATCTATAACAAGAACTGGTCTGTTTTTTATTATTAAATTTAAGGAGTCAATACTCCTTTCCAGTTCAGGTGAGTTAATTCCTAGAGAATCCAGATTGTAAGTAATAATTTTCTCAGGTGACTGATTAGTCAGACTTCTTAGAACTTCCGTTCCTGATATAAGTACCTCATTTTTTTTATTAATCTCCGCCTTAGGATTGATTGTCCGTAAGAATTTCTTCCCTGCATCTATAATTCTATTTTTAGCATCAGAATCTCTTACCCAGGGAAATTGATTATAAATTGATTGATCGCCCACCCTCGTAGAAAGATAAACAGAGTTCTTTGGTGTGAATATATTTTCCATTATTTCTAGAGCAAGAGTTGTTTTACCCGAGCCAGGTTCTCCTCTTATTATAAGTGATTTACCCCATGGGTTATTTAAAAAACCTAAAAGTTCAGATGGAAATTTTGACAACACATTGCTATTATGAATAATTAGTTTAAATATTTTATTAATGGAAAAATTAAAAATCAAATATATTCATCACTATTGTCTTCTTCCTTCTCCTTCTGCTTAATTGCCTTCTTTATTAAAGGATGTGGCTTGTCTCCTGGCTCATATTCAACCACCTTAGGTTCCATTGCACTTTCATCATTATGATTCCTATGTCTTGTGGGTAGCATACTTTTCTTCTCCTTTTCCTTGTATAATAATTCTGACATACTTCCACCGAGGAAACCAAATGCAATCAGTACTGCCCAGTTCTGAGGAACAGCGACAAGAAATTGTGTAAAACTTGTGAATGATATTCCTAAATAGTAAAAGAATGAAGAAAGATATGGATTAACTGTATGAAGATGATATATAAGTGTTCCTGACAGATATGATGTGATGTAAGTGGGAACATGTACATAATAAGAAAACAGATAGGAGAGGGCGCCAAATGTAGCCGCTATTATGGATGTAGTCATTAATCCCTTGTACTTAGTTCCGGAAGCTCTTCCTGCAACATAACCAGATAGCATGGGACCGAATATAGGCAGCCACCAAAGGAGAATCGTACCAACAAGTGCAATTACCAATGATGCCTTAATGGAATATTTCCCTGTTTCCTTATATCTAGACCATCCTTCTAGCGTTACTAATGACATTAGTCAGACAATAGTCATACGTAAATAAATACTTTTCCTATATATTATTATTAAATATTTTTACCCGCTTTCAATCAAAAAATATTCAGAAATTGCAGGGGCGATCAAAATATATGCATGAATTGTATTCTGACGGAGTGATCTGAAATACGATAAGGAAGAACATATACTTAATTTCAACAGGGTCATCAATAAGAACATTTGGAACAGGAGCAATTTGGACATTTACAGCATTATACCTTGATAATATATTGAGAATGCAGCTCTTATTGATAGGTATCATATTCGCGTTGAATGCCATACTTGGTGGAGTTATACAAATTTATTCAGGCTATCTAGGCGATAAATATGGATTCAAAAAAGTGGTTGTTATTTTTTCATTCGGTTCAGTTGTAACTCTTCTTCTACTTTTCTTCACAACGCAATTCGTTAAAATATCGTTGCTTTTTGTACTCCTTTTTTTGGTTAATAACATTATGTCATCGATATTTCAACCATCCACGAATGCCCTCTTGTCTTTAAGCAGCGATACACCACTTTCTGGATTCTCCTCCCTAAGGGTAGCCACTAATCTTGGTTGGGCTCTGGGCCCAGCATTAGGAGGTGTCATAGTATCAATATGGGGATTTCCATATCTTTATCTTATTGCTGCATCTGCCTCTGTGATAGCTTTCATTCTTTATCTCTTATTAGTAGATATAAAACCATCACAGATCTTTAAAAGGGAGAGGATGATAGTTAATGATAGAAATATGCTCTTCTTTGGTATCAGTGTCGTATTCCTTTTTGTTGTGGTATCTCAATTCTCCGTGACATTCTCAATTTATGCTAACAAATTCATAGATATGGGTCTGGAATTTATAGGATTTGTATATTTTATTAATGGTATAGTGGTGGTTATATTCCAGTGGCCAGTTTATTTGCTTGTGAAGAAAATGGGAATGTGGAATGGAATGCTTACCGGTACTCTTCTGTATGTTCTAGGTTATTTCTCAATGGCAATGGACCATTCTTTACTCCAATTTTTCGCATCAATGTTCATTGTGACGATGGGTGAGAATTTTGTAACACCCACAGGAAATGCGCTAGTTTCTAGGATTTCAGGCGGGAAGAGACTTGGATCATATATGGGCTTATATAATTTTTTCACTTCCTTCGGGAGGGCTATGGGCCCAGCCTACGGTTCATTACTTCTATCAACCCTCAAGGACCCCTACTATATTTGGGGACTTGCAGTTATTCCCGGTGGAATAGCTATCATAATATTCATTTTCCTTAAATTTTATCTAAAGAATTATAAATAATAAAAAGTTAATTTGGTTCAGCCATCAGTTTCATTAGAAATGCGGATATGATCCATATGAACCCTATAAGGTCAAGAACTATGTTATTGATGTATAAACCAAAACCTAAGAAAATCAATGGAATAATGTAAAATATAATAAATAAAATAATTTTTCTCCAATTCATTCAAATCATTTATCCGAAGAGAGCTCCAAGACCTGCCACTGCTTCTTCTTCACTCTTGTCTTCTTTCTTCTCTTCCTTCTTTTCCTCTTTCTTCTCTTCCTTCTTGGATGGTTCTGCCTGAGCTACAGGCTGAACTGCTACCATAGATGATTTTATTGCTTCTTCTATATTTACTCCTTCCAGTGATGAAACAAGACTCTTCACTTTGGCAGGATCAGGTGTTACACCTGCAGCTTTCAATATTTCTGTTATTCCTTCTTCGGTTACTGGTTTTCCGACCGAATTCAATATCAATGCACTATATATGTATTCCATGTTATCACCCTTAATTACAGCAGGATAATAAATTTGATGCTTTAAACATATCCCTCACCTTACATCCTCTGGCAATTTACTTCCAAGAGCTTCAGCCTGGGCCCTCGCCTTTGCAAGCAATTCCCCTATAGTATCCTTCGTTGGATATGCTATACTTAATGAAAGTGCCTTCGCCTTCTTATATGCCTCTGCAAGCATTAATGGAACAGTTTCACCATTCATATAGGAAATATGCATTGCAAGTGCTAGGGCATTCGAATGCCCGACTACCATCTGGTTAATGAAATCCTGAGCGGATACATTCAGCACATCCTTATGGAAGACTGTCCCATCCTCAAACGATGCCCTGAAATCAAGACCAATTTCAAGTGGAAGTATTTCAAGTTTAGAAAGGGCTACAGCTTTCTCTCTGGATATTTTTTCACCTTTTTTTACCACAACAGTTTCCTTTCTTATAACAACCCTACCCTGATCTATGGATGCTGGTATTCCAGCTTTCTGTAAATCTCCTACCACGGGACCAGGTTTCAGATTAGTTGGTTTTGCTTCAAGCACTATGTCCTCCTGTGCTATTTCTCCACCTTTTGCGGGTGCCTTTGTTCTGCTATTCTGAATTTCTCTGAAAAGTTTGAATGAATTTTCATTCGAGAATATTGCAGCTACCGGTCCTTCCGTATGTTCTTCAAGTCCCCTTATATTTGCTATTCCTGATTCGTCGAATGCTCTCATAAGAAGGCTCTTTTTCACTACCTTGATACTTGCCTTACCCCTAAGACTCTTTCTAATCTGCTGAAATTGCTTTGCAGGAACTCTGTCAATACCAACCACTGCAACAGATTTTGATTTCTTAATATCCTCAATGAGCCCATTTATTACCTTTGATTTTGACTCCGAGAACTTATTTTCTTTCATTTCATCTCACCTCTACCTTTACAGCCGGGCCCATCGTGGTTTTAACATAAATAGCTCTGATATTATCCTCTCCCTTTTCGAGTTTTGATGTAACCCTCTTTAGAACTTCCATCCCATTCTGAACTATCTTGTCAATATCCATATCTCTGGTCCCAATAGGAACATGAAGTACTGGCTTCTCCTTACTTCTTGCCCTGACTGTTTTCCTGAGATTGTTTATTACTGGAACTGGATCTACAGTTGGCGGGAGCGGCCTTGGAACTTTTCCTCTTGGACCCATTACGCCTCCGAGTATTTTACCAACCCTTGGCATAAGTGCAGTTTCAGCAATGAAGAAATCTATATCATTGACCATTTTCTTGGCACCTTTCTTGTCATCCTGAAATTTATCCAGTTCATCAGCCGTTATTATTCTGTCTGCGGCATCTTTGGCCTTAGCAGCCATTTCATTTCCACCAATTAATCCGACTGATAATTTTTTCCCTCTTCCATTTGGAAGTATTATCTCTTCATTAACCCTATTCTTAGGATTTGAGAGATCTACATCCTTCAAATTTATAGCAAGCTCAACAGATTCTTTGAATTTTCTCTGTGGAGCCTTTGCAATAGCCTCTTCCAGACTCTTCTTAAGATTTTCTGCATCCATTTAAATACACCTCTGTAGTACAATCGAGCAAAATTTGCTCTCCTACATTCAAATCTTTATTGAACCCTCTTTAATAAGTTTTTGTATCTCTCTAGGATCCTTCTGATCAACAGTTATGCCCAAAGATACACATGTTCCCAACACTTCCATGACGGCAGCCTTCAAGCTTGCAGCATTCATATTGTCAATCTTTGTTTCAGCTATTTTCTTTATTTGATCCAATTTTAAATTACCTGTTACTTTTGTTTTCACTGCCCCAGTTGCCGTTTCCACACCTACTTCTTTCTTCAATAGGGCAGAGACAGGTGGTTTACCAACGACTATCTCGAATTTCTTAGTTTCTGGATCAACAATAACCTTTACCGGTACCTGCATCCCAGAGAATGCTTTTGTTTTTTCATTTATTTCCTTAACAACAAGACCCAGATTTATACCCAGAGGTCCAAGTGCAGGCCCCAGTGGTGGTCCTGCTGTTGCTTTTCCGCCTTCAACCATTATAGAAACTTCTTGTGGCATTTATTTCACCTCTTTATCAAGGACTTTAACAGAATCCGCCTTGACCGTTAACGGAATCGGAACTATTGAATTCTGAAGTTCAAGGGTAATTTCATCCTTTGCCATATCAACATGGGTTATCCTCGCCTTTTCACCCTTGAATGGTCCTTCAGTGACTTCAACATAATTTCCAATTTCCAATGATTCAACTGCTGGCTTTGATACGAGATATGGTTCAACTTCAGATATATCTACCTCCCCAGCAATCATATTCCTTGCACCTCTGACTGTTCTCAGAAGAGCCATTGTCCTATCAGGATACAACGTTTCTATGAAAACATATCCTTTAAGATCTGGAGGTGCCAGTACAGAATAGATATAATCAGCCTTTTCAGTCTGGGCTTTTAAACCTATATCTCTTGCAATTTTTGATTCCTGCCCAATAGTTGTCTTGATAACTATTATAGTCTGTCTTATCGATATCTTGAAAAGATCTATAAAATTACCATTATCATTTAACTCAACTATCGCAAAATCACCTATCTCCACGCCCTTCGGTGTTTCAACCAGGAGTGGAATGGAGGTTTTTTCTCCCTTTGAAAGTTTATAGGGAATTTTGAGTATGTCAGGATTCTGGGGGGAGATACTTACCGGTTTGGTTTTTTTCTGGTCGACCATTATGAACCATTCTATCTCTTCCCTGCTTTCAGTTATTTTTAAAGTTAATTCAATTTCACCCGTAATATCTTTTGATTCATCATTCTCGATATTTATTGTGAAAGGTATTTTTTTACTAGTCCCAGAAACAACGTCCTTTCCGTCACAATTCCATTTTACCATTTCTATGGCACCGTAAAGAAAACGTTCATCAGAAGATATATGATGAACCCTACTAATCCAATTATTATTATTCCTATGCCGGTTATTATGGCAGATTTTCCGAATTCATCTCTCGTCGGCTTTCTTGCCATCTTCAGAATCCTGGCATACTTACCTTTACCTATCCTTGATATTCTATCCGTAATGGTATGTTCAACTTCAAGGAATTTATCCTCGACACTCATCTCATTCTACCCCTAAATATATTTATTCTTGGCTCCTACCAGTATAGTTAATACCTTTATATCATTTTTCATTGATTCATCTATTCTAGCACCCCATATTATCCTTGCATTGGGGTTTATTTTCTTTCTGACCTCCTCAAGGACCAAATGGGCTTCTTCTACAGACATGTTTGAACTTCCTGTTACGGATACTATTGCGGAAGTCGCAGTAGAAATATCCATATCAAGGAGTGGAGAGCTCAGTGCTTTCTTTGCAGCATCAGCTGCCCTGTCCTGTGATCCTGACTGCCCCATTCCCACCATTGCAGTACCCCCATCCTTCATTACCGTCTTCAGATCGTTGAAATCAAGATTTACCAATCCTGGTTTAGTTATCAGTTCGGTGAGACCTTTAATTGATCTCATTAAAACTTCATCTGCAAATCTGAAAGCCTCATTAAGCGGTAATCTTGGAACCAACTGAAGAAGTTTATCGTTCGGGATAACAATTATTGTATCAGATTTTTCCTTCAATTTTGCCAGTCCCCACGCTGCATTTTCCATCCTCATTTTCCCTTCTCCTGAAAATGGAAGCGTTACAACAGAAATTACGAGTGCACCTGAATTCTTAGCAACTTCAGCAACCACCGGTGCTGATCCTGTTCCTGTACCTCCGCCCATACCAGCTGTAACAAATACTATATCTGCCCCCTCTACTATTGCCTTGATCTCATCTTCCACTTCTCTTGCCGCCATCTCTCCTACCTGAGGAATAGCACCTGCACCAAGTCCTCTTGTGGCCCTTCTCCCAAGAAGTATTTTCTTTGTAGCTTGCGTTAGCAGAAGGTGTTGTGCATCTGTATTTGCGGCAACAATTTCCGCGCCCTGTATACCTTCCTCCATTATTCTTGTGATTGTGTTTGACCCTGAACCCCCACATCCTACTATCTTTATATTTGTTTTTAAACCTTTGAGTACCTCTATTAATTCAGCATCTGTATCTTCAAAAGTTTGATTATCTGGCATAATTATTACCACTTTGATAAATTAATTAGATATAAATAGATTAGTAATTTTGTCGAAATGTTAAGGTACTCCTTTAATTTTCATAAATTTTGATTTGGGTTCATTTTAATGGGGTATTTTCATTTCTCGGCATAACCAGTTGCCATGTCACGGTTAGCTAGAACAATTTTACTCCCCCCATTAAATCCTACTGCACCTAGAGGATAAGGTGAATTTCCTGCTATTTCATTCCATTTAGCCTCTAAATTATCTCTATTGCAATAAAGCGTATGCGCAAGCATTCTTCTTATTATCTCCTCACCGGTACCTGTTGCAGCCAATCCGAAGTTATTTACAACGATTATTCCTGCCCCGGGTATAGGCGTATCACCTACCCTTCCCCTTAACATGGGAACAGAGCCTCCTGTGGATAGTGCAGCCGCTATGACACCGTCGAAATTTGCAACTGCGCCTACCGTATCAACTATTTCCAGTCCAGGGATGTTGAATCTGGGATTTTTGGCGGCTTCTTTTTTTGCTTCCCTTAATCGATTTATGGATTTCTCTGTGGTTGGATCATAATCTGGATGCCCCATTGCCCTGGCAAATTTTGTGGCTCCATCCCCAGCGAGAATCACATGAGGGCTCTTTTCCATTACCTCCCTTGCTACCTGAACTGGATTCCTGACCCTCTCTATATTTATAACAGATCCAAAATTACCGTCTACCATCACGGAAGCATCCATCTGTATACTTCCATCAAGTCTCATGACTGACCCAGTCCCTGCATTGAAATTTATGTCATCCTCCATATATTTTACTGCAGCGACTACCGCATCAAGAGGTGTTGAATAATTCAATGCCATAGATGCATATTTATTTAAAATTTCATTAAAGGTGGGACTGCTTCCAACCCCACCATGTAAAATTATCTTTCTCATAATCCTCTAATACTTCAAGGATAAATATTTATTACGCGCATTGTTCAATCATGGATGTGGCTTAATAGAGATATAGTTTCAATAGGAGACCTCAATAAAGAGGAGATTTTACAGGTAATCGAGAAAGCAAACTCTTTCATACCGTATGCAAAAACAGGGCATCCTGATTCCCCATTGAAAGGAAAGATTGTTGCTACATTGTTCTATGAACCGAGTACCAGAACAAGATTAAGTTTCGAGGCGGCTGCTAAAAGGATGGGGGCTGAAGTTCTAGGCTTCGGTTCAATTGAAAGTACTTCGGTGGTAAAGGGAGAGACATTGATGGACACAATAAGGATCATCGATGGATATTCTGACGCAATTGTAATCCGGCATCCCTCAGAGGGGGCTGCAAGACTTGCATCTGAATATTCTGATGTACCTATAATTAATGCGGGTGACGGAGCCGGACAGCATCCAACACAGACCCTTTTGGATATATTTACAATATGGAAGGAGCTGGGAAAGGTAGATGATATAACGATAGGTTTCGTAGGGGATTTAAAGTATGGAAGAACAGTACATTCGCTATCTAAAGCACTATCTCACTTTAATGTGAAACTGCATTTTATTTCTCCGGAGACGCTCAAGATTCCTAAACATATCAGAAAGGATATAGAGAAGAAGGTCCCTGTGAGGGAGCATGTGGAGCTTGAAGAAGTAATAGAGAAACTGGATGTTCTCTATGTCACAAGAATTCAGAAAGAGAGATTCCCAGATCCCGAAGAATACAAGAAAGTTGCTGGAACATACATTCTTAAACCATCAACCGTTGCAAGGGGCAAGAAGAGCATGATAATAATGCATCCTCTCCCACGGGTAGACGAAATTCCAGTAGAGATAGATAACCTGCCGCAGGCAAAGTATTTCAAACAGGCTTCATACGGGGTTCCTGTAAGAATGGCATTGCTTGATCTTATTCTTAGGGGTGAGTGAAATGGCCGATGATAAATTATTAAAAATAGAAAAAATTCAGAAGGGTACAGTTATAGACCATATTCCAGTCGGAAGGGCATTGAAAGTTCTAAAAATTCTAAATATTAATGATGATATTGGTCTGACTGTATCCATTGCAATGCACGTTAAGAGCAAAAAGCTTGGCCTCAAAGATGTCATCAAGATTGAAGAAAGAATTCTAGATTCTTCGGAATTGAATAAAATAGCACTTGTCGCTGAAGGTGCAACTATATCCATAGTAGAAGATTATAATGTAATTAAAAAATTTTCAGTGAAAACGCCAGATATTATTACGGGAATACTGAAGTGTAGCAATCCGAAATGCATTACAAATTCTGGGGAACACGTGAAAAGCTCATTTCTTCTTGTTTCAAAAGAGCCTCTTGTTTTGAAATGTCATTACTGCGAAAGGGAGATGGAAACAGAGGATATAATTGAGAATATACAATGAAATTTATTTGAAAATTTTCACCTTTATTTTATCATTATCTTTTATTGAATATTTCTCCCTGAGTTTATTCTCCGATATTATCTCAAGAACTCCGTTATAATGTGTCCTTTCCGGTATTACAATCCCACATCTTTCATTACTAAATTCTGCCCTCAATAACTTTATTCCACCAAATTTTCTTCCGCCTTCCTCAAATGATTCGACACTAAACCCGTTGATTGATGGGATTATTACTGAAAGAAATGAAAATTCATCATTTATTCTTATGTTGAGAGTACCGGGGTATGGCCTGAATCCCAGATATTTGATTACTCCTTCTATGTACTTATTTCTTGACATATAATAGGAACCTTCTCCCATACCAGAAAAAACGATTCCTTCCACTTCAATCACTCTGTCCTTGTTAAGTATAAATTCAAGTTCATTTTTTTCTTTGTTGAATTCCTGAAATGTCTTTTCCTTCAATATTATCTCTTCACCATTTTTTATCCTTTTTCTTGCAATATAACCCTGCTCTTCTAGTATTATCAAATACCTTGAGACGGATTGCTGGGATAATTCTGTTTTCTCTGCTAGTTCCTTGGTGCTGCTTATTACTACACCAGAATTACTGATGAATCCAATTTTTTTAAGAAAATCAAATATTACTGGGTCCATTAAATCCTCACTCCGTTGATACCGAATGCCATCGTTATTATTCCCTTCTCAGATAGCCTTTTCCTGAGACCACTATCTGAGGTAACTACTTTGGAATTGGTTTTAAGAGCAGCCTCTTCCACTCCCTTATCTCCTCTTGAATTAACTTCTATTATTTTATATCTGAATGCTATTTCAAGAGCCAATTTTGCATCTTGATTCTTTCCAGAAAGACCTTTCAATTCTTTGATTACTGACGATGGAACTGCGATCACCTCGTCAATAAAGTCCTCTACTTTCTTTTTGTTCTGGACTTCATATATCAGGGTATTCGTATCAAGAACTATCAATATTATTTCACCGGAATACCAAGGGCATAATTTTTCTTTATTCTGTCAATTTTCACCCTTACTTTCTCTCCCTTCTTTACCCCTGGAATCATTATAGTTATATCTCCTTTTATTGCAATTCCGTCTCCATCCCTGTTGATATCCGTAACCGTTATTTCGTAAATTTTACCTTCCTCCACTTTTTCATCAGAGAATTTAATTTCTTTGTGAGCATAAAGGGGTCTTTCGGCACCGCAAGCTTTGCATTTTACTACTTCATTTCTGTTCTGTCTTATGAGCTCTGTATCGTAATTTCCGCATTCATAGCACTGAACATAAATTCTGAGATATTCCTGAATAGCTTTATGAATTCCTTCTTCTGGGGGTTTACCTTTTAAAATAAGTCTTCCATCAGAAACTTCACCGGAGAGACCAAATTGTTTCAACAAATATTTGTAAATATGTTCCTGGTCTCTGTTAATGGCATCAACTATCTCTCTGAAATTTTTAATTATTGTTAGTTTTCCTTCATATATTACATCAGGATTTGGAACTTGGAACCTCTTCTTTTCCTCCCTATTTTTAATTGAGGATTTAGCTTTTTTCAGAAGATCCGAATAATCAAAGTTTTCCATATTATATATATTAAAAAGTCCCTTAAAAACATTGAGTGTGATCGTTGTCAAAATAAACAAGACAATTGACACACAAATTTCGACATTTGACACCGGTTGGCAGACCTTTGTACATTTATAGTTTGACATTTAATACCGTTCCGTCAAACACTAATTTTTAAATTTTATTCATTATTAATTAAAGAAATACCATCTAATACTGATTATTTTAAATTTATCTATAATATTTTTATTTATGGAAACTAAAAATTAAAAAAATTGATTGAATAAAAACATTTAAATAGTGTTATCTTCATATGTATTTCCAGAGGAATGGTATTACATGGATAAAAGTGGTACAAGGAGGATTGCTCTTCGTCTCACACCGCAGGAGGATGATGAGATAAATGATTTCCTGAGTACCACGCTCAAGTACAAAACTAAATCAGAGTTTATAAGAGCGGCAATTTATGAATTCATCAAAAAGCCTGCACGGAAGGAAGAAATACAAAAAACTGAACCACAGTACAATCTGTCAAGAGCCAGCTTAAAATTGATCGACCAACTGGTTTTGAAAGGAATTGCAAGAGACAGGGATGATGCTATAGAGAAAATAATACAGGCAGCCAATTATGAAAAGGTACTAACACAATGGATAGTGAGGCAAGAACGCGGATATTTCGATTCTTTCAATACTATGGGCATGAACAACCTGTTTGATCCTCAAGAAGAAAAGAAAAAACATGAAGGTGAAGATGATGAATGAATATGCTGAGGAAATTTTTGATAAGATGGCAAACTGTGCCCCTTTCAAGAACTATTTACCAGAGCCCATGATTGCCTGTGTTGGTATAGGTGGAGGGGGCTGCAACATAACGAGTAAACTTGAAAGAAAATTACCTGGAGTGAAAATGTTCTGTCTCAATACAGATGATATATCCAATGCTAAAAGGGATGGCGTAACTTCATATACATTTGGTAAAAATATAACAGTTAATAATAGGGATTCTGGAGGATATCTTAAAGTTGGAAAGAAGGCAATGAAAGATGATTTTCCAGTAATTTACGATAATATAATTGAAAATGCAGATTTACTGATTATAGTATCATCTCTTGGCGGAGGAACAGGATCTGGTGGTACCATAGAAATGGTAAGAAAATGCAATGAGTATTCAAAACCTTATCGTCTTTACACAATAAAACCATTCGAATTCGAGGATAACAGGAAAGAAATTGCAGATAGAGCTATGGAAGAAATAAAGAAGGATGCCAGGAATCTTGTTATCTTTGATAACAATGAATTCGACGGAATAAATGATGCCAACAATTATATATCAGAAGAAATAAATAAATTTGTGAAAGAAGCTCACAAAAGACTCGTGAAGATATATTTTGATGGCTTTATAAAGGTGCTTCAATCAGCTGCAGAAAAAGTTTTTCCCGATAAGGAATATGAATTAATCCTCTCTAAAGAAAAGGAAATCGAACATCCAAGTGACGATATTGCTCTGGAACTTTCAATTAGAACTGATGGACCTGTCGGTACTGGGGATTTTATAGGCTGATAGTATATCTCTAATTAATATCAGACAAAAGATTGCTTTCCAGATCTTTAAGAAACTCCTTTTATTTTATACCTTGATTCTGATAATGACCAGACCTATTTTCATAATTTTTCAACGCCTGTTTATCAAGGTTCATAAATATCATTTGAAAGACACCTTTTTCCTTTGTGAGCTTAATTTCTTCCTGACTGCTGTTATAAACGAAGAATCTTATCTTCCCCCTGAATCCGGCATCCACATATCCGAAGCTTGCAATTAAACCTCTTCTTGAATAAGATGATCTGAGAAACATCATCGCACCTATGAAATCCGGCATGAAGACAGCTTCAGATGTTTCAATCTGTTTCCCGGTGCCTGGTGCAATTAATACATCTTCATCAATTCCAAAATCATAACCATTTGGAGTTAGCCTTTCTATGTTGAATGGTTTTATGTCGAGCGTCCCGGCCTGAATAAGGTCAAGAATTGTCCCGTCTGATAAAATCATATAATCAAGAAAACTTTTATGTTAAAAATCTTTGTTGAATTGTGTTTGATCAAGAAACTTTAAATTCATTTGAGGGGGGCTTCAAGGTAACGGTACCATCTGTCGCAACTATAATAGGATTACCTGTTATCTCCAATACAGGTTATTCAATATCATTCCCATTATCCTTGCAGGAAAATGTTCTCGTTAGGAGAAATGATAAGGTAGAGTGGATTGATAAGGAAATATTTGTAAGTGACTTCAAATTATTATCCACAGATGGTACATGGTCAGACCCAATAAAAATTATGGCCAACATTTCAAAGCAGAGGGGATGGGAAAATGGCCTGAAAGCTATAGTGAATAATGGGATTAACTTTAATTCTGGCACAGGTTATCTTATATCATTCATATCTTCTGTGATTCTCTCTTTTTCCCTCGCCAATGGAATCAAATTACCTAATTCTGAAATTCTTCAACTCAATACTGAAATACAGGAAAAGGTAACTGGGGATTCTTACTATAATGTAGCTCTAACACAGCTGGAAGGAAGAAGGAATAATCTCTTATTTTCTGAAGGGAAGGATAGAAAATTTAGAAATGAAGTTATCAATTTTGAACCTTACTCGATATATATTATCGAAGAAAACTCTCTGGATAATAATTTGAACCTGGGAACATTTAGAAAGTACATGAAAAAATTTATTGAAGAAAATATGACGAATAAAGACAGAAATAGACTAAATTATCCCTACAGTTCAATTGCTGCTCATTTCGACAGGGAAGGTGATTATTATCTTGATATGAAGAAAGCTGCTGAAATTAACGACGTTAATGCATTCTTAGATGCACTTTCGTCATATTCTCAATCGGTAATGTTTAATTTAAATGCAGTGTCTCAATTCCAAAAAATTATGGGAAACCTTCTATTAAAATATGGGGCCAGATATTTTTCATTCAATGTATCTGAATACGCAGGCTCAGTTCTATTATTTGGTGACGCTTTAACTATTTCAAGAATTAAGGATAATGTCATTCGGGAATACTACTCAACTACAAATAAAACCGTGAACTTAAGGGAAGTCAGTATTTCTGATCCTATCTCTTATGAAAAAATAATAATATAATGGAAATAACATTATTCTTCAGGTTCAGGGAAGAATATCACCATCACAAGTGAGACCATCCCTATCAACATAATTATCAATCCTATGATCGTTATTATATTTCCTATATTTCCAGAATAGGTTTGGTTCAGAGGAGAGTAATATACATCCGGTAAGTGCCCTGAAAAAACAACTGCCCTGTAAGTCCCATTAAGATTGTAATAATAGCTTTCACCTTCATTTTGCTGTACAGCTTTGATACTGATTTTTGATATGTTCTGTTGATTGTTCAAAAAACTAGAAGAAGAGTTAAGAAGGTAAAAATTTGTAGTATTGTAATATGTAACTATTGATGTATTGGGTGCAAAAGATATATTCTGGCTAACGTATTCAGAATTTGAAATATAATACATGGAAACATGAATTTCCTCGGGAGATTGGCTCATAACATTCTTAGCGCTTATAGAACCAACTGCAGTAACTGCAAAACCGATTATTATTATGATCAGAGTTACCAGTATTACCTTCCATTTCACCTTCTACTATTTAATTCTAATATTTAGCCATAATTGATTCGGACAAAGTATTTCTATTAATTTTTCAATGTCGATTTATGTCAATGTTTGGAACAAATGGAATCAGGGGAATATTGAATGAAACACTTGATCCTGAACTAGGATTCAGGCTTGGAATGGCTGTTGCGACGTTCTATGATGGAGATAGTGTAGCTATAGGTTATGATAGCAGGACAAGCTATGATCTTCTTTCAAATATGGTATCAGCCGGAGTTATGAATTCTGGAAAGAATGTCATAAATCTTGGACTTATTCCAACCCCAGGAATTCAGGTTTACTGCAAACTTAATTCTATTCCTGGAATAATGATTACTGCTTCACACAACCCTCCTGAATTTAACGGTTTAAAGGTCATAGGTATTGATGGGGCTCATCCCAGTAAAGAGGAAGAATCAAAACTGGAAAATATTATAATAAACGATCATTTTATGAAAACTACCTGGGATTTTGTAGGTAAATCCAGACATGATGATGCTGTCATGCCATATATAAGGGCAGTGCTTTCAAATGTTTCTCCAAACTCAATAAGAAAGAGGAGATTCAGGGTTGCAGCTGATTGTGCAAATTCAACCACCCTGATGACAACACCGGTGCTTTTAAGATCTCTACAGACATATTACTTAACACTTAATGCAAATCCAGATGGTTTTTTCCCGGGAAGAAATCCGGAACCGACGGAAGAGAATCTTAAGGATCTGATAATTGCAGCAAAGAATGGCAATTTTGATCTTTCTGTGGCCCATGATGGAGATGGTGACAGAGCGGTTTATTTGGATGAGAAAGGAAACTTTATTGACGGAGATAAAGTAGTTGCACTCATTGCTGACCACATACTTGAAAAGGAAAAGGGTGATATTGTGGTACCAATTTCATCAAGCTTTCTCATAGATGTCATCGCGGAAAAACACGGTGTAAATGTTATCAGGACCAGAGTGGGTGCCCCAATTGTTTCTGAGACTCTGACAAAAATGAAGGCACTTTTCGGTGGGGAAGAAAACGGGGGTGTTATCTATCCAAGGCATCTAAATGCGAGGGACGGTGCATATTCCCTGGCAATGATGCTTGACATCATGTCATCCACAGATGAGCCTATATCATCATTGATAAAAAGATTGCCAGATTATAAAATACGAAGGATTAAACTCCCACTGAAGGGAAATTTTGAATCGATTGTTAAAAAGGCCAATGATCTTTATCATAAATATAGGATTGACAATATCGATGGTTTCAGGGCTGTGGATAATGATAATTTCGTACTCATAAGAAAATCAGGAACAGAACCAATAATGAGAATATATATAAGCGGCAAAAATGATGAATGGCTTGATGCCAGGGAGAAGGAGATAAGATCCATTATTACATAAATGGGTAATGACAAAAAGATTAAATTATAATTTTTTATTTTTCAATATGGAAATTCCAATTGAAAATGTTATTAAGAAAGCCGGTCAGAGAATGAAGGATATCAGAGAAATTTTCTATCCTGCAATGGACATAACAGAGGACGGGGAATTACTTCATATTTACCTTGATCTTCCAGGATTCAGGAAGGAAGATATAAAAATACTTACCACAAAGACAGGATTAAAGGTTTCTGGAAGCAGGAAGAAGGAATATGAGGGAAGATTGGTATATGAAGAGAGAGTTAATGAATTTTCTAAGTTCATAAGAATTATGAGCGAATTTGACAGTGATTCAGTTATTGCCAAGATGGATAATGGTGTCCTTACAATTACAGTAAAAAGAAAGGAAATTAAGAATGTCACTATTTCCTGAATGATATTATTATAAAGGCAATCCCTATAACAAACATAATAGTTGCAAGTGGTGGTCTACTTATGAGCAAGGCACCTGAAATTATAAAGCCAGAAGCAATTATAGGACTTGAAATATTATAATTAGCATTCTTAACATTCTTTCTGTTAAGATTTTTCAATAATTCTGGAATATCGAGGAAATCTCTTATTGTTCTCTCAACACTTTCAGGAATTCCTAGAATTCTATTTTTAAATATTTCCCATGAACTATGTTCTTCTTCCATTATTTCCATCACCACAGATACGAAATTGAACTTTTTATCCAGAGTCTTGCAAACACCTTCGAGTATAACGGACATTCTTGCGAAAAGAGCCAAATTATAGGGAAGCCTGAATGGAAATCTAATGAGAACAGAATTGGCCCTGTTCATAAGTTCCTGGAATTCCATCCTGTCAAGTTCCTTCCCCTGAAAATCTTTCAATACCATTGCTATTCCTTCTTCCATTACTGTTCTGTCTGCAAGTGGATCAACTATTCCCATATCCACAAGTGTTCTGAGCAGATTCCTAGCATCGAGCTTGGCGAGATAATAGTAAGCCATTATAAGTTTATTTCTCATATCTTCTGTCAGTTCAGAGGTCATTCCAAAATCCATCAATGCTATTTTTCCGTCCTTCGTCCAACCAAGATTGCCAGGATGGGGATCTGCATGGAATCTACCTTCCCTAAGAGCGAGCCTGATGAATATTTTATCTATAACTCTTGCCAGTTTTCCTAGATCGACTCCATTTTCCTTGAGCAAATCTATGTCGGTTATCTTTATAAAATCTAGATATTCCATAACAAGAACCTTCTTAGTAGAGATTTCCTTGACAACGTATGGAATTTTTACATCAATTTCCAAATCCATCTCTTTGATTTTTTCTTTTATTATAGATATTGATTGAGCTTCTCTCTCATAGTCAAGTTCCGTATCCAGGGATGCCAGGAACTCTTCTATAAATGGAGCGAGCGCGAATGATCTTCCCGTATTACTTTCCAGCAATTTTATAAATTCTGCTACTTTTATCTTATCTTTTTTTATTATCTCCCTTATATGCGGTCTATTAACCTTTACGGCCACATCCTTTCCCTTATATCTTGCCTTATAAACAAGACCCAGACTCGCTCCCGATATTCCGGTTTGGTCAAACGATTCAAAAATATCTTCAATTTTTCCTATTTCAGATTCTATTTCCTCCTTTACTTCGCTAAAATCTGGCATCGGAACATTATCCTGAAGATCTGAAAGAATCTCAACATATTCTTCGGGAATCACGTCCCTCCTGGATGAAAGCATCTGTCCCAGTTTAATGAATACAGGTCCTGATTTTATGAATGCATCCCTTAGTTTCTTTGCCTCTTTTTTGCTTCTCTCAATATCTGGGGGTTTTCCGGTTGATTCCAGAACCCTATGATAATATTTGAGATATCTAATTCTAGGATAAAAACGGAGACCTGTAAATAACGCACTTATTTTTCCACTAATCATTAATTGAGTATTTTATTTTAAGTAATAAACTTGAATGATTGCTTAAAACTAAAAAGACCATTCACATAAATCCATAAAATTATTATGGTCAATAATACTTTAACAAAAGGTCAGAATGGATACCTTAACGATAGTCGGTTGCCAGTTTGGGGATGAAGGAAAGGGAAAGATTATAGATTATCTTTCATGCAACTATGATCTTAGTGTGAGATTCAATGGAGGGGAAAATGCTGGCCACACTGTCGTTACAGATGGAAATACAATTAAATACCATCTTGTTCCCGCTGGTTTCCTGAGAGCAAGAACATCTGTTATAGCGAATGGGGTTGTAATCAACCTGAGGAAGCTTAATGAGGAAATTGATTTTCTTTCCAGATTCAGGGGAAGTTTTGAACTAAAAATTTCGAATCTTGCTCATATTGTTACTGACCTCCATATAGAAAGGGACAGATATCTTGAAAGCCTGAGGGGGAAAGGATCAATTGGAACTACTCTAAGGGGAATTGGCCCTGCCTATGAGTCAAAGTTTGGCAGGTATGGAATAAGGCTTGAAGATTTCAAGGATCCTAAAGTCCTAGAGGAAAAATTGGGATTTCTCTCCTATATATACAACATACCAAAGAAACAGGGAATGGTTGAAGACTTAATTCACTATTATGAAAAAATAAGCACTTTCATAACAGATACTTCTGAATATCTGAGAGAGGAGATTGATGAGGGCAGTTCAGCTCTTTTTGAAACTGCCCAAGGAACTTTCATTGATGTGGAATTCGGTACATATCCTTTTGTGACTTCTTCTCATACAATAACAGGCGGTGTAACCGTTGGAACAGGTCTTTCACCCAAGTATTTTGGCAAGTTCCTTGGAGTAGCAAAAGCTTATACCACAAGAGTTGGAGAAGGCTATTTTCCGACAGAGATAGAAGGGGAAGATGCAGAAAGATTGAGAAAACTTGGAAATGAGTATGGTGCAACAACAGGAAGGCCTAGAAGGATTGGGTATCTTGATATTCCAATGCTTAGACGGTCAGTGAAATTAAATTCTTTGGATTATATTGCGTTGACCAAAACAGATGTTTTAGGTAGATTCAAGAATATTAAAGTTGGTGTTTCATATATTAAGGATGGGTCTGAGTTAAAAGAATATGATCCAAATAAAAGGGTTGACAAGGTAGAATATGTATCGTTTGAACCATGGGAAGATAATCGCAGTAACCTGAATAAATTCATAGAGTTTATCGAAGATGAAATAGGTGTACCGGTAGCACTTCTTGGTTCAGGAGAAAAAAGAGAAGATATTGAAAAAAGACATTTAATTTAGATCATTAAAATAAAATGGTGACACCAATTCCCCTTTATTTTTTTTAAGATCCATTAAACGTTCCCTTTCTCTTTCGAGCTCTTCAAAGACTTCTGTGGGTGTTGTTTTGATATCTTTGTAAATTCTATAAATTCTCTCATTTTTTTCTATCAATTTAGGAACTCTTATTGAGAATTGTGCCTCATAATCATCCTTTGAATATTCCTTGTTCAGGACTTCTCGGAATAATTTCACAAGATTTTCATATTTGGGAATAAAGCCAATCGGTGTTTTAATGGCTCCAACTTCATTATGTATTCTTAGCTCTATCCATTTTAACCATACTGCCTTGTCAGTTTTTTCATTAAGAAACTTTTTTCCATCTGTTAGAAAATAGTTAACACCGAATATCTTAGGATGAACCTTGAGTTTCTTCCCAAATTCTACATAGTTCTTCAAATATGACCCAAGATCCACTGATAGGAATTCCATTATGGACATTGCATTGAATGTTCTTACCCCTTCTTTCCCTAGAGACGCTGCAGTTGTTTCAGATTCTATACTTGCTCCTTTATTTATTATACCGTGATTCCAATTAAATGCTTCGCATACAGGTGGCCAGGTATCACTGTCCCTACCTCCGTATATTATTCCACCTATTTCTACTCCCTCTTTGCTATCCAATGCTCCTTTGTCAAGATTCTTAAATCCCGATAATGGAACAGTAAATCTAGCATTCTTATGTGATGGTGGTATTTCCTTTCCTTCCTTGTCCTTCTTACCTTTCCACCACACCCCACTATGGTTTTCACCTCCTTCTGGAATTTGCTCACCCATGCCATTCCAGTATGGCTTTCCGTTGCTTATTAGAACATTTGAAAAAATGACTTCTTCATCACTGTGTATCACATTCCATATTAATGGATCGTCCTTTTCATTTATTCCATCTATAATTCCAAATACTCCATTTTCTATGTTAATCGCGAGAGGTTTTCCATCATTTATTCTCATAAATACTAAATCATCTCCAACTAGTTTTTCACCAGGTATCATACAGGTAGATGTTTTGCCACACATGGATGGAAAAGCTCCCGTCAAATATGTTGTTCTACCTTTAGGACCATTCACGCCCATTAAAAACATATGCTCTGAAAGCCATCCTTCCCTTAGAGCTTTACCAATTGTAAGCCTGAAGGCAGGTTTCTTAAGGCCTACTGTATTACCGGCATATTGAGTATTGACGGAATACGCCGTGTAATCTTCCAAATCAAAATATATTCTTCTCTTGGGGATGTTTTTGCTGGTCATTCTTTCGTCCAGTTCACCTTGACTGTGAACAAATTTCATGAATGGGACATTCTCATTTTCAAGGAAATAATTGTATGCGGTTCTATAAAGTATGGTCTCGCTATGAGCAACATAGAATGAGTCCGTTAACTGAACCGCTTTCAGTGATAATGGAGAGTCAAGTGGCCCTAAAGAGAAAAAACCTATTATCATGGTTCTTCCTTTCATCTGCCCCCTCATTATCTCTTTTATTTCTCTCAACCCTTCATCTCTTTTAACAGTATTTATAAATGGAAGCTTTTCACCATTGGGTGTTAAAATTCTAGTATTCTCCTTGTCTCTAGCCTGATCATAATAATTATCAAAGTGGTATGTATGATTCTTATTTAATAGTAAATTTTCTTCCCTTTCCTTTAATGCCATTTCTCTCAAAAATCTTCTGTCTTCCTCAGAATCTGTCAATACAAATATTTTTGAAGGCTTAAATAAATCTATAAATTCGTCAATAAATTTTTCTAAGTTTCTATTCTCAATTTTTTTTAATCTTTCCATATCATTTCCAAATGATTTTTTATATTTGTCCAAAAAGTCGTTTATCATATTCTCTATTACCGAAAATTATACAAATATTTTTCGGTTCATTTAATTTCTTAGGTGTTTCAAATAGTTTCAATGATAATAATTTCTTTTGCCCTAACTTGACTATAGACAAAATTATAAATCCATTTACCGTCTTTATTTCTATCAATCGCAATTGAATCCGGCTGGGTCTCTTTTGAATAGTCTAAAGATATTTTTTTAGATTTTATTTCATTTTTCTTATTACTTAAAATATATATATTAACAATTTTGGCATCTAAAGGAATGGATAAACCTCTATATTTTTCCTCATTTTTTAACCGAAGTTCTAAGTGTAACAAATTTCTTTCATAACTTTTCAGAGGTTTATTCAAGTCTACTGATATTCCGGTTTCATCACCAATAGAAAATATAACTTTAAAACTGGAAGAATCAATTCTTCCATATAAATCAAAAGAATTCATTAACGATTCTTTATCAACTTTAAAATTACCTTCTGGAACAAGAACTGGAAGAGTTGTTTGTATTCTATTCGTATTATTAAATACTTTCATTGTAATTGATAAAATCATATTATCTAGATCTAATGTAAAATAAATTTCATCTATTATGTATAGCCCTATATTAGATTCGCCTGAACCTTTCATATAGTATATCTTTCCATTCTCTTCAATTCTTTGAAGCTCGTTGAATTTAATCATTCTGTTAATTGCCCTCCAAAAGGATTGATTGTTAATTTTAACATTATATTCTTTCTCAATTGATCGTTTCATTTCCATAAATCTCATTTTTTTATCTTTGAGATTATACTTAACAAATAATTCTATATATTGGCGAAAATTAATACTTTCATTTAAAGGAGATTCCTTAGTGATATTGTAGTAATGAGTGATTCCATTATTGTGAACAAACTTCAAATAATGATATTTTTTACCGCTAGAGGACTTTGTCCACCATTTATATACCTTAGATAACTCACCACATATTTTACAGCGCTCTATTTTAACTGGTTTTACCATTCAATTAGAATTAAGGAATAACTATTAATCTCTTACTGTGAATTCGGTGCTATGTTCCATTCCATGAATAAGATAGAAGAAGGTAACAATCCATCAATTTTTATTTTAGAAATATAGAAATTTTCGTAATTGGATTTCATCACTCTATCTGAAATGTCTATATTACTGGTTCTATCTGACAATATTTTAGTAACCTTAAGTTCATTCTTTCCAATTGACCTTATTTCAAAAATCACTTCTTCTATCTCAGTTGCACTACCAAAAGTAAATGTTGGAGAATTTTCTTCCCAATCATAAAAAAATTCTATTTCTGTTGATTCTTTAGGGGGGAGAGGTTGTATAAATTTGAGCAATAACCTTTTTGATTTTGGTTGATTTAGTAAAATCATGGGGTTAATTTCTTTTCCAGAAGCTACATCAATTGCGACGAAATTAATATCTTGAAAATTACGTGGGGAGTCTCCAGTAATACCTATTGGTACAAAATTAAGATAATTATCACTAATATTTTTTACGTTAATCAGAAAATCGTGAGATTTAATTATACCATCGCCTTCTCTGTCAATTAAAATGAATTTTGCCTTAGTAAGGTTGAAGCCTGGATTTGAACTACTAATATTATTCACGAATAATATTCTTTTCCCTTTTTTTATTATGTTTAATAATCCATTTTCATTTAAGAGATTCAGGTTGTTTCTAATTGATATAGTATTATACTTTAATCCTTCTCTTTCTAACCCAGCTTTAATATCAGAAATGGAAAATACTGAAAGTCTAAAATTGGTTGAATTTATTAATTCCAAAATATGAGTTAAAATCTCCCCCTTTTTCGTAGTTTTTCTAATATTCTTGGACCCTACATAATGTTTTACAGTATGATGATCATAAATTTTGTAATTATACTTTTTTCCATATTTATTTACAGTCCATACCTCTTTTATTTTTCCTTCTTTACTGCAGATAGGACATATTTCGATCCTTGATTTTTTAACCACAAGAATGAATGTGAATCATATATTAAAAGTTAGTAATATTCTAAATAAATTTTAAAATTAAAAATTATAAAATAATTATTCAGCTTCCACCAATGAAAACTGATCCACCCATACTTGTCACTATTGCATAGGAAATACCAAATCCAATGGCTATTACCAATCCTATTATTGCAAACATTTTATTCACCAAATAAATAATGTAACCCATTATTTTTAGAATACTTAATAGTTAGTAATCTTAAATTCTAACTTTTAACTCACCACTATAAAATTATATTCAATCGTTAGAACAGAGGTTAACAGAATACATATGACTAATCTAGTAATAAGAAGGAGATTTCAGTCCCTTAAAAAGTTAAGGGTTGCAAGTATAAAAATTTCGGCAGATATATTTCACTATAGAGGAAGTGATTTTCTGTCCACTTCCATTTCTTTTATCATAAGACAACATATTATTTCCAATTTTAGATCATTGAATATTCCATTTAGTAACAATTTAGAGTTAATTAAACTTATAAAATCTAAAATAATCGCAATTAGCTTGAATTTCACAGGAGGGAAGTATGTTGTCGGCAAATACGAATTTCAATTATAATAATATGAGGAGAAAATTTCAGGATAAACCTAATCTATTCATAATAATAAAAATAGATTCAATACAATTTTCGTCATTTTCTTATGGATATCAAGAAATCGGAAAGAATATTTTTATTGATCATTTACCATATTTAATTTTCTTTGCAAAAATTCCATTAAATGATAATTTACGAGAATCTTTTAAATGGTCTAGAAAGTTGGTTATAAGAAACGTTGATAAGGAAATTTCAAGACTTGTAGCCTTGAACAGTCTCAAAAGATCGAAGGAAATAGAGATAAAGATAAATTTATTGACTGACTCAATGCTAAGACTTCAAAGAGATGCTGTCCCTCTCTGAAAAGATTACTTTATAATAAATCTTTTTTTCATTTATCCTTGAAACATCAAAAAGTTTTAAAAAAATGTAATGTTATGAGTTTATGAAAAGACACTTTCTATCAAAGAGGGATTCCAAGGAATTCATTGATCTTTTGGATAAATTTGGAATTCCTACTGATGCTAAAACGGTGGAACTTGAGGAAAATGATGTGAATATAATT
>Ga0080003_1000166_pt1 | contig 47806 bp, 46 predicted proteins | sample JossMetagenome_FD_69206 | JGI IMG/M metagenome (GOLD analysis project Ga0080003, IMG submission 69206) | Hot spring microbial communities from Joseph's Coat, Yellowstone National Park, USA - JC2_E (SPADES assembly) (version 2) | ecosystem: Environmental > Aquatic > Thermal springs > Hot (42-90C)... | reverse complement strand
TTAGGTACGGCATACATCCAAGTGACCCTCATGTACTTAGGCCCAATATTAACCTCACCCCTCTTCCAACCAACGGGCTCTATGGGAACGTAGTAGTAATACCATGAGAAAATAACCTTAAGAAGCTCATCATACTCAGGCGTACCGACTGCCACTGCATCAAACAGGTTAAACCAGTTGGTTAGGTTAATGTAGCCGAAGGTTGAGTTAATGCACCAAACCACTGTACCATTGAGCGGCGGAACTGTGGTGTTGTAGTAGCTGGGTAGGTGCATGGTTACTGGTGTGCATGTTCCATTTGGCCACTGGAAAGGCCAAACATAGATCCCAGACTCGGTTACCCACGGTATTTGCGATAATGGTCCTTGGAAGGATAGGCCAGTTGGATCATAGTAGCCCCTACCGTAACCAAGCCAGGCATTAGCAACCTCAAATTGGGCATCAGGGAACACGGTACCCCAGTACGTGCCTGTGTCTAGGGCTAGTACAGTTGTCGGTATGCCGAATAGGCTTAGCTGGGTTGCCCAACCCTGGGTTATGGTTGCCCAATCAGTGAAACCCGATGGCGTTATCACCGTCAGCTTAAGCGGTGTCCCATTTGGCAGGTACCACTGGTTACCCTTCTTATACATGCCGATACTCTCAAGTAACTGAGCAGCCTTAGTTGTATTGTAGCTGCACGGTATTAGGTACTCCTGGAGATGCTTTGGGTAAGTGTCCACCGTGTATGGGAAGATTGGCTCTGGGTAGTAACTTGGGTAATAAACGCCAATACCCCAAACGGCGTTTGCGGCCGTTAGATTAACAGCGTAGCATAGGGCTTCCCTGAACTGGGGTGTGTTGAATGGGAACCCAGATAGTGGGTTAATGGTCATCCCCAGTTCACCGAAGTCCTCGAGCATGTAGGCCAATAGACCGCTCTTATTAACAATACCAACCTGAGCAAGTGAAATACCCAGCGACGACCACGTTGCCTTACCTGACAGTAAGCCTGTTAAGGCCTGGGTGTTGCCGAGGACTTGCACGTAGTCTAATTCAGGGTCATAGTATGTTAGGGATATTGCGTATGGGTAAATCTCAAGCCACTTAGCAAGTAGAGGTACACCATTATAGTACATTGGCTCAAGCACCGTTGTAAAGGTTGCGGTACCTGGACTGAAGCCTGTGGTTGGTGGGAAGTAGTAAGGTGACAGTGACCAGCATGGTGGATTCCACGTGGTTACATTATTTGAGCCGAAGGTTAATGCCTGGGTTGAATTCATGGTCTTAAGCGCCTCAACAATGGGCTTCCAGTAGATCCACGGGGTGGTGATTGGCTGAGTGAGTATGAATATTATGGTGTCTGGGCTCCATGCGGTCAACTGTATTGAAATGGTGTAATTATTAATCACCCTAATCCCATCAGCATTAACATACGGGTACCACCACATGAAGGCCTTAACACCAATGTAGAACTCAGCGTAAACATCCCAAGCAGTGAAGGGCATAACAGCAGAACCATTAAACCAATACAAGTCGTGCCTAAGGTAAATGATAATGGTGTCGTTCTGGGGGAATAGGGACCAGTTCCTAGCCAAAAACGGGCCACCATTGGCCATTGAGGGTATTATAGTAGGCCAGCGACTCCCAGGCATTAACCATCCATAATAGACCCTTGGGGTTCCAAATATTGCAAATAGGGGTGCCTGGTGGAACCGTTAATGTACCGTAGGAGTTCCAGTAAATTATCTTGGGCTTACTTGATGCATGAACAATGTTGATGCCTATTAACGCAAGTACCACCAGTGTCACTATTATATACATCTTATGGGGATTTATTTTACTTATCATACAGAGATAATAGGTGATTAGTACCTCCTTATAACTGTTACTGTACATAGGTTTTGAATATTGATATATAGTGAATGTAGTGCTATGTAGTATGCGCTGGTTATGAAACGCATCAGTGCCTAACACTTATTAAGCTGCCGTGGCACCCTCAATATGGCCCAGTCCAGTGGCGGTACTGTGAGTAGGGATTACTTCGCTAAGTTGGATTTGAGGGTTGGTAAGGTTGTTGAGGCTCAGAGGGTTGAGGGTAGTAGGAAGTTGATTAAGCTGGTTGTTGACCTGGGCTCGGAGAGGAGGCAGATACTGGCTGGCCTAGCCGAGCACTATAAGCCCGAGGAGTTGGTGGGCATGTTCATAGTCGTCGTCGCTAACATGGAGCCCAGGACCATGTTCGGGTTAACCAGCCAAGGCATGCTACTGGCCACATGCGGTGAGAGGGGTAAGCCACTCCTACTAACCGTGCAGGGGGCTGATGACTCACGCCTTGGGGAGAGGGTGTGTTGACATGCGCATAGCCGTGGTTGGCTGCGGTGGCTTTGGTAGGGTTCACCTGAATGCCCTCAGGGAGCTGAATAGGGGTGATGTTGAGGTTTACGTATTCAGTAGGAGCCCAGAGACGGCTAAGAAATGCGCAGGTGAATACGGGGCTGCGGGTTACTTCACTAATTACGATGACGTGGTTAAGTCCAATGTTGATGTTGTTGACCTGATAGTCAGCCACGATATGCATGCCCCAATGGCTATTAAAGCCATGGAGGCTGGTAAGCATGTAATCCTGGAGAAGCCCATAGCCAGGACTATGGAGGAAGCTAGGGCTATAATTGACGCCTCGGTGAGACATAGGGTTAAGTTCATGGTGGCTGAGAACTGGTACTTCGACCCAGCCGTGTGGAAGGCTGTTGAACTGGTTAAGGAGCTGGGTAACGTGCACACCATAATAGTTAGGTCAACTAACTACGGTAGGCCAGGTGGTTGGAGGCGGGTTAAGGAGTTGATGGGCGGCGGTGCCTTCATAGATGGTGGGATACACTTCGTCGACACCCTCCTAAACATAGGTGGTGACTACGATAAGGCCTGCGGCGTATCCTACAGGACGATAAGCGGTATTGAGGGTGAGGACACAACCGTAGGTATATTCAGGTTTAAGAACGGGGCTAGGGGGTTCATAATGTACAGCTGGGGTATGATGAACCCACCCAGTGTACCAGCCTTTGAGGTTTACGGTGAAAACGGTAGCCTGATTGAGGACCCAGTCAGCAGGAGGGTTAACGTGACTTACGGTAGGGTTTACGGTGACTTGCTGTTTAATGGTAAACCAATAAGTTTACCCAAGGTTAACGTTGTTAAGGCTGAGCTTGAGGGCTTCATTAAGGCTGTTGAGGAGGATAAGCCGGTCCCAATGCCACCTGAGGTGGCGCTTAGGGACCTTAAGGCCGTGCTGGACGTTTACAATAACCAGTGCATCTAACCTATTGAATCTTTTCATTTTTGAGTTGAATCTTGACTAGGTGCCTTAAGCTTAATCACACTACCATATCTCTCGGCACAGTCGCTGCATGCAATAACCCTGAAGTTCATGCCAATGTACTCGTCGTTGATAACCACGACCTTAGCCTCACTGGGCTTAACAGGCTTGAGGCAGAAGAAGCATATCAACTCCCTACCCCTAAACCCCCTATACCGAAGCCTCTTGCTCATCCCTAACCACAGCGTTAACGCATAGTCTCTTAATAAGGTTTCGCGGGAACCATAAATGCTCCATCACCCATCAGTACGCCGCGCCTTTTACTCTCTGTGGAACGTGGATAAGCGTTATTAAGGTTAGCCCCAGGTTGCGTATGTGAGCTGGAGCCTACTGGTTACCCTTAGGGAAAGGCCTGATGACGTTAAGAGGATGCTTAGGTGGAGGGGGTATGATGAGTCGATGGTTGACCAATTCATGTCCCTTGACAGCGAGTGGAGGGGTATTAAGGCTAAGGTTGATGAACTTAGGCATAGGAGGAATGCCCTCAGTAGCCAAATCTCCAAGGCTCCCCCTGAGGCTAGGGGTGCTTTGATAGAGGAGGCTAACAAGGTTCTTAAGGAGCTGGACTCCCTCAACGCCGAGCTCAGCAGGATTGAGGGTGAGAGGGATTCGCTATTGAGGAGGTTCCCTAACCTGATCCACGAGTCAGTCTACTCAATATGCCAAAACGAGTCCGTGGAGTCCGTGGCCCTGAGGTACGTTGGTAGGCCTAGGGTGTGGAGGGGCTACTTGAATCAGCTGAGTGGTTTAGGTGGTGTTGAGCCTGAGGTTATTGACTGGCAGCCCGTGGGCCACGCCGACATGCTCGAGGGTGTGCTTGGCCTTGGAGATACGGCTAAGGCTGGGGAGGTTGCCGGGAGCAGGTTCTTCTACCTATTTGACGACTTAGCCTGGCTCAACCTAGCCCTATCCCTATACGCAATTGACTTCCTCACGCAGAGGGGATTTAGGCTCGTTATGCCGCCCCACATGCTCAACTACGACGTGATAAGCTCAGTGATAGACTTCGAGGCCTTCAAGGACGCAATATACAGCGTGGATAATGGGCAACTTTACTTAATAGGCACCGCTGAGCATCCATTGGCTGCGCTGTACAGGGGTAGTGAACTGCTTGAGAAGGACCTACCCATACTACTGGCCGGCTTCTCACCATCATACAGGAGGGAGGCTGGGGCTGGTAATAGGGACCTTAAGGGCATCTTCAGGGTTCACCAGTTCTACAAGGTGGAGCAGTTCGCCTTCACCCTACCTGAGGATAGTTGGAATTGGCATGAGAAACTCCTAGGTAACCTAGTGGAGATTTGGAGCAGCCTGGAGATACCCTTTAGGGTTGTCCTAGTGTGCCCGAGGGAAATGTCTAGGACAGCCGCCAAGCAGTACGACCTTGAGGCTTGGATGCCGGCCCAGGGGGTGTTTAGGGAGATGGCGTCATGCAGTAACGTCACCGATTGGCAGTCTTATAGGCTTGGAATTAGGGTAATTAGGAAGGGCATGAAGAGGGAGTATGTGCATACCCTCAACAGCACAGCCATAGCCATCGAGAGGACTATAACGGCTATACTTGAGAATAACCAGGAGGAGGATGGAACCGTTAAGATACCTAAGGTGCTTAACAAGTACCTCGAGGCATTCCCAAAGGCCCCAAGGGACTACATACACCCGAGGGGGAAGGTGATTAGGGACAGCAACGGCAGGGTTATTGAGGTTAGGCGCGCTTAAACATGGCTTAATGCTTTAATTCCGGTGAAAATCAACGAGGTGAGGTCGGCATGAGTATACTGTACAAGTCCTACATCTACGCATCCGTGGAGTGCGACATGAATTACGATAAGTACAGCGAGGGTGGTCGAAGGTACGTCCCCTGCACCGTTAAGCTTAATAGGCCCATTGCCCACGCCCTACTGCCCATACTTAAGGACTATGCATCAAAGATGCTGGCTGGGGGAGGTGCAGTTAGCCTAAGTGTGGTTAGTAATTCGGAGTTGAGTATTAGGGTTTACGTTGATGCTATGAAGTTGGGTTACACGGCCGGCGAGGTCGTGGATAGGTTAATGGGCGTGGTGGAGGGGTACTCGTACTGCACACCATAGGGGACGACATGATTAATACTGGTCCTTAACCAGCCTGGACAGTAGCTTAACACCATCCTCAATGTCCTCCGCCTTAATTACCCCTATGCTTAACCTAGCCGAATCAACGGGACCCTTGCCTATGAAGAACCTGCTAGCCGGTACGTAGGTTAACCCGAACTTAACCGCTGTCCTAAGTAGCCTTTCAGCGTTGACGCCGAGCCTAACTAGGGCGTAGAACCCGCAGCTTGGGTTAAACTGAAGGGAACCCGGCATGTAATTGTTTAAGGCTTCAATGAGCCTACTGAGCTTACCCCTATACGTGGACCTCGCCTTACCCAAGACCTCGCTGATTACACCCATCCTGAGTAGCTCATAGACCACGAGTTGGGTTAATGTTGATGTTGAGAAGTCATGCTGCTCAAGTCTCTCTAAGCTACCCCTAAGCCAACCTGGTGCAACCACGAACCCAACCCTGAATCCTGGTCCAAGCACCTTTGAGAACGTGCCAACATAAATAACGCTACTGGACAGTGCCCTAAGCGGCCTTAGGGCATTACTGGACAGTATCGTGTATGGGTCATCCTCAACCACCACAAGCTCCCTCTCCTCAGCAAGCTTAACCAACTCCCTCCTCGACTCCTCACTCATGCTAACACCCGTTGGGTTATGACAACTTGGTATCGTGTAAACCACCCCACCCTCATCAACAGCCTTAGCCAACTGCCCAATGTCCATGCCATTATTAGTAACCCGTATACCCACCACCCTACCGCCCTGGAATCTAAAGGGAGCTAGAGTCTCGTAGAAGGTGGGGTCCTCAACATAAACCCTAACACCCCTCCTAACCAGTAGCTGGGCCAGGAGCTTGATTGCATGCTGGGCACTGCTAGTTATAACCACGTCCCTCCAATCCGCGCTTATGCCTAGGTAATCCCCAAGATACCTAGCCACCTCAACCCTAAGCCCCTTAAACCCACCAGCCCCCGGATAGGCTAAGGCACCTGTACCGTATTCAGATAGCACGTGCTCAACCGCCTCCCTAATTCTGCTCAGCGGTACCAACCCTGGATCAGGTGAACCACTGGCGAAGTTAAACCTAATACCCCTCCTTGATAGCCTACTGGCCAGTTCAACAGGCGACCATTCAACCCTGGGCAACCTCACCTTAACCATAGCCACCCAGCCTGTTAACCCTAAATAAATCATAGTGTTATATATTAGCTACCTTGTCATTATTGTCAAGGAATTGACTCAAAAGATTATTAATAAGGCCCATTGACGAGTACCTATGCGGGTATGCGTTATAGGGTTGGGTAGGATGGGTAGGGGTATTGCGGTAAACCTCTCTAGGAGGGGGCATGTTGTTCAAGGCTTCGACGTAGACCCTAACGCCGCGGGTAGGTTAAGCGGCACGGGGGTTAAGGTCACTAGTGACGCCACTCAATGCGCCGAGGGAGCCGACTACGTAATACTCGCCCTACCCACCGGTAGAGAGTCGCTTGAAGTCATTAGGGGTATAGTTAATGTGGCTAAGGGTGTTATACTGGACACCACAACCATGAGCGTCAGTGAGCTTAAGGATGTGATGCAGGTTGTTAATGAACATGGGCTTAGGTACCTTTCAGTTAGGCTTGAGAAGGGGCCTAGGGAGGCTGAGAGGGGTGAATTGGTCCTATACGTCGGTGGCGATAAGGCACTATTCGATGCGTCAATGGAGGTCCTAAGCCAAATAGGCACCCCAATATACATCGGTAGCCATGAGCAGGCCACGGCGCTTAAGCTAATAAGCAACGTCATACTGACGGCAAACGCCGTAATACTGGCTGAGGTGTCGGCTTTAATACGCAAACTGGGTATTGACCCCGACTCCGTGGTTAAGGCATTGTCCATGGGTGGCTCCGACTCAGCCCAATTAAGGGCAAGGCTACCCTGGATGCTTAAGGGTAGTTACGGTGAATCCTTCTCAATTAAACTGGCCAGGGATGTCATAGATAAGGCCCTTGAGTATGCTCAATCCACGGGAGTTCAGCTACCCTTAACCACACTGATAAATGAGCTACTTAGGCTAGCCGAGGCCTCAGGCTACGGTTCAAGGGACTTCTCCGAAATAGCTGAGATGCTTAAGGTTAATGAAAAGGTAACGAAGTAGTTAAGCCTAACGACGGTGAACATTAACAGTACCTTAGGTTAACTTAATCATTAATGGTGATTCACCTTCAACGTTAACCCTAATCCTAACGACCTTATCACCGCCCTCAACCCCCCTAACACTACCCCTACCACCCACCGCCACAGCGTTTGTGACGTTACCAAGCTTACCTGTATCTATCGTTACCACGGCGTTAATTGGGTGATTATTCATGTTGTAAACCACGAGGTGCCTATTGGTGTATGGTATTAGGGAGAAGTTGCTTGCAAATGAAGCCTCAGGGTCAACCCTTAAGCCAATGTACTCGAACACTATATCCCTAAGTGTGCGCCTAACCACCTCGGGATAGTAATCCTTGAGGTACGGTGCGTACTTAGTTACGTTAACGACGTAAACCCTTGACTTACCATACTCGTTAACGTAGATTACAGGATACCTATAAACGCCATCACTGGCTTCAAGAAGCACCTTACCGCTGGTAACGTTGAGCACAGGCCCAATGGGCGATGCCTGAGGTCTCCTGTACATGTGCTGGTAAGTGTAGCTTCCCCTAACGAAGTATAGCACGTCAATCACGGGGCTTAACAGTGGGTTATCCTTAGCTAAGCCCAGTAGTTCAATGCCGTCGTAACCTAAGGCACCTTCGGCTATTAGCTCGGAGGCGCTTGACGTAACCACTAGGTTAACACCCCTCCTGGCCAATTCAACAACATCCATGACCCCGATTAAGTGCTCCGTAACCAGCACATAATCCCCCTCCTTAATTTTGCCAGGGTCAATGGGCCTTATTGGGATGCCCACCATGCCCAGGTAGTCGTGGATGTACTTCTCGAAGACTGCGCCGCTGGTTTGTATTGCTGGCATTAATATGCCCAGCTTATCCATGGTCTGGTTACTGTAGATGCCCTTAATCACAGGCTCCTCCACCTTAACTGACTCAACATACCTAGCCCTATTCTCCAAGGTTAACGAGTATGCGTCAAAGAGCACTATTTCGCCTATTGTCGTTAATGCACTGAACCAAAGCTGCCTAAGGTAAATGTTAGGGCTTATTATAACACCACTGTAGAGTCCATTGAATGTGTCGAACCAAACACCCTTAAGCTTATCGCCAACTATAGCCCTAGCATACTCGGTTATTAGAAATGAGTTGTACTGCTCAGTACCTTCCCTACTCTCCGTACCAATATAGATGCTGTCAAATAGGTTGGCTAGTTTACTTAGTACAAGCCCCCTGTGCGCAAAGTCCTCCCTCCACTCTGCAACCTTAAGGTTAACCCTAACATTCCTATTGGCTTCCTTGGCAGGTTTAATGACGAAATTCTCAGAGACGTCAAGCATTACCGTGGCCGAGTACCTGGCCCATAGATCAAGAATCCTCCTATCATTATTCCTAATAGCCCTCATTAATTCACCCCTAGTCAGCGATAACCCAAACATGTCGTTGAACAATTCAACATCATGATCACTGTGGCACCACTGAGCCCAGAAGTCATCGATAAGTATTTCATTGAAGTGACTTGCCAGGTGACTCATTGCATTGGCGATAAGCCTCTTATTATTATCATCACTAATGCAGGCAACCTTAAACCCATAATCCTCGTACGTGTACCATCCATCCCCCCAAGTGCCTATTGCAGTTCCCCCAGCTAACTCAAACTCCCCCTCAAGTTTCTTAACCATAGCATCAACCTCATCATCACCCAGTAGTAAACCATCCCTATAATTTTCAACATAAATCCGCGTAATGTTAAGCGCCCTAACGACGCTAAGAAACCTTCTAAACAATTCCTCATTCCTTAAGAAACCCCTGACTGCATGAGCAGTCATATACGTGGATAATTTAAAGTCACCCATAAGGGTTGAGGTAGCTCGATGTTTTTAAGTATTAATCTATACCAATTAGGCATCTAAATAATAATATTAAAAATAGAAAATATTTAACAATTTTTAACTATAAATTAAACCTTACTTTTTTCAACATTATTATTCCTCAACATTACATAATGTCACAAAGTGTAGACTTAAAAATCCTTAATATTGCTGCAGTAGTACATATGGGTAGATACTTAGGTATTAAAAACGTGAGACACAGGCACCTCGAGACATTACTCATCATATTCTTAATACTACCACTACTTCTCCTTATCGTTCACGCTGAAGGTAGTCAAGGGTTTCCCACGACCATGAGTGCCGTGGAGGAGCTGTGTCATACTCCCCAGTTTAACGAGACAATAGTAATGTATGGCCCCAGTCAAACATATGTAGCAAAAATGGTGACCACCTCGTCAGATTTAGCCTATAGGATAGAGAATAATCTATGGGGTATTAAGTCCTATAACGGGATATCTTACTTAGCCTTTAATCCATTAACTGGTACTGTTTGCTACTACGGCAACTTCACTAATGTGGTACCCTCAGCGGCGGTCTGGGCATACCCAGAGGCTGTTGTTGATGGTTATAAACCATGGGACGGTTACCCAGTATACAACATTTACCGGAGCAACCTGACGCTACCTAGCAGGGTAATTGATCTACTTAAACCTGGGGGTGAGGGGTATAGTTGGATTAGGGTGACGTACTCAGTGGCCTATTCACCAGTCACGTTTCCTGTTGATTTCGCGTTTGACATATGGATGCTTTACAATCCCCATGAGGTTGGGGCAATAACTAAACCTGACCTTGAACTCATGATTTGGCTCTTCTTCAACAATACTAACATTACCTGGGCTGAGGTTGGAACCACTGAAATACCGATAATCGTCGATGGAGTCTATAGGAACGTGACCTTCGCCGTCTTAGTATCATGCAACTTCCCATGGACATACGTGGCTGTGATTCCCCAGGACATTGGTAACACCACCGAGGCTGGTGGCTGGAGGTCGGCAACTGTTGAATTCCAACTTGCACCATTCCTAAACACGATACTTCAATTTGTCCCGTTAAAGGAATGCGCAACCGGCTTAAGTTCAATACCTGTAAAGAATGTCACATACCTAGAGAATTTAACCATGGTTGATATTGAACTAGGCATGGAATTCGGGGACAGATTATCAAGTGGAGCCGCTGGCTACGTATATAACATTGACTTTCTCAGTAGACTGCCCATCAACGAGAAGGTGACTACTACCACGGTAACCGTGACATCAACAACAGAAACAACGTCGACCTCAACCGTGACCAGTACGATAACCATCAGTACAGTAACATCAATAAGCACCACTACTATCATAAGGCAGCAAGCCCCAATGCAACTGCTAATAGCCCTAGTAATACTGGTTATTATTGTGGTTGCCGCATTGGTGCTTATACTTGCGAGACGGTGAATTTAATGGCGAAACTACCGGTAAAGACACTTGCTATTGTGCTACTTACCCTTGTAATCCTAGCCATTGCGATTGTACTAACATTGAAGCCGGCGACTAAAACTACGGCTTTACCCGCGGTTCCCAATAAGATCATGATAATACTATGGGTTACGCCATTTGGCGAAACAAGTAGTTATACTTTGCCGCAATGGGCTATACTAAGTGTGGTTGTTTGGTCTGACCCCTCTCCGCCTTGAGGTATCTACCGCTCTGAATTAACCCAAGGACCTGTAGGCTGCAGCAATATTCGCCTTGGTGGATATCCGTTGGTTAATGATCCTAGGTATTGCTCAAAGTTTAAAAGCCTTGGTCTTAGCGGGCTCCTTTAGGGTGTCTACTATTGATTTCCAGTTAGGTCCAAGGTACGATCCATTGAAGGTTGAGGAGGTGGTGTTGAAATTCTGGGGTGAGCGGGGGATACAGGAGAAGTGGAGACGATTCAACGGTGATAAGGGGCTCTTCGCATTCCTTGAGGGTCCACCAACTACCAATGGCTTTCCCCACGTTGGGCACGTTAGGGGTAGGACTTACAAGGACATTGTGTTAAGGTACCAGAGGCTTAAGGGTTACTCCCTCTGGGTTCAGGCTGGTTGGGATGAGCAGGGTCTGCCCGTTGAGATTGAGGTTGAGAGGAAGCTTGGGGTTAAGGTTAAGAAGGACATATTTGAGAGGATTGGGGCTGAGAGGTTCTCTGAGGAGTGCAATTCACTGGTTGACCACTACCTTAGGTATTGGGTTGAGGATGGGACAAGGAGACTTGGCCTTTGGCTCGACGTCGACAACGCCTATGAGACCAGGAGACCCCATTATATTGAGCACGTCTGGGCCTTCATAAAGAGTGTACACGAGAAGGGGCTGCTGACCGAGGATTACAGGGTGCTGCCCTTCTGCCCCAGGTGCGAGACGGCGCTCAGTGATGCCGAGGTGGACCAGGGTTACGAGGATAGGGAGGACCCATCAATATTCGTCAAATTCCCTGTGGAGGGGGCTGAGGGCACATACCTGGTCATTTGGACGACGACCCCATGGACCCTGGTGGATAATGAGGCTGTGGCCGTTAACCCAGATGCAGATTACGTACTTGTCAGAGTTAAGGTTAACGGTAAGGTTGAGAACTGGTGGCTTGCCGAGAAGCTAATGCAAGGTGTCCTGGGTTTAATTGGGGTTAAGGATTACGAGGTGGTTAGGAGGGTTAAGGGGAGGGAGCTTGAGGGGGTTAGGTACATTCACGTGTTCCTAAACGAAGTACCCGTGCATAAAAGCCACGGTAACGCCCACTACGTGATAGCCGAGCAGTTCGTAACCCTTGAGGAGGGTAGTGGACTGGTCCACATAGCCCCAGCCCACGGCCCGGAGGACTTTGAGGCGGCTAAGAGGCGTAACCTACCAGTGACTAACAGTGTTGAGGTTAATGGGGTCTTTAACAGCAATGGTGGTGTCTTCAATGGCATGTATTGGCTTGACGTGAGTCAAAGGGTTATTGAGGAGCTTAGGCGTAAGGGGTTGCTGGCGCACCACGGTAAAGTGATTCACAGGTACCCACATTGCTGGAGGTGCGGCACACCACTCATATATAGGACTGATAGGCAGTGGTTCATTAGGATATCGACGCTTAGGGGTAAGATGGTTGAGGAGCTGTCTAAGGTTAAGATAACGCCGCAGAGCCTTAGGAACAGGTTCGACGACTGGGTCGCCAACATTAAGGATTGGGTTATCTCAAGGAGTAGGGTTTGGGGAACCCCACTACCAGTGTGGAGGTGCAGGGATGACCCAGGTAAGGTACTGGTCGTAGGCTCAATAGAGGAGTTGAAGAAATTAGCCATAGAACTGCCTAATGTACCCGATGAGAAGCTGGTGCACAGGCCCTGGATAGACATGGTTAAGTTAAGGACCCCCAACTGTAACGAGTGGGTTAGGGAACCCTTCGTCTGCGACGTCTGGCTGGACAGTGGTGTCGCGTGGATAGCTGGGGTGGATGGGTTGAGGAATAGGGAGCTCTGGAGCAGGCTATACCCATTCGACTGGGTTACTGAGGCCGTTGACCAGACCAGGGGCTGGTTCTACAGCCTACTAGCCACCTCAGTGGCCTGGATGGGTAAGGCACCATACAAGTCAATACTGATAACAGGCCATGTCGTAGATAAGTTCGGGCAGAAGATGAGCAAGTCCAAGGGTAACGTCATCTGGGCCAGGGACCTCTTCAGTAGGTTTGGGGCTGACGTTACTAGGCTTTACCTAGCCTCCAAGGCCGCGCCCTGGGAGACCCTACCGGTTAACCCAGATGAATTCACGGGTTATAGGAACATACTGACTGTGCTTTGGAACAGCGTTAGGTTCGCTGACATGTACATGAGGCTTGATAACTATGATCCAACGAGACACAGCATTGATGAGGTTCTACCCAGAGCTAGGAGTGAGGATAGGTGGATGCTTTCCAGGTACTTCAGTAGGCTCATTAGGATTACGCAGTACCTTGATGAGTTTAGGATTCATGAGGCGGCTAGGGAGTGGATTAACCTGGTTGTCGATGATATCAGCCACGGCTACATTAGGCTAATCAGGCGTAGGGTCTGGGTTGAAGGTGGTGATGAGGATAAGGTCACCGCCTACACCGTGCTTTACAACGTCCTGAAGGGCACATTAATAATAGGCTCAGTCTTCGTCCCATTCATAACCGAATACCTATACAAGGCCTTCGTTAGGGGTGGGGAGGAGAGCGTTCACCTAGCCCCAATACCAGAGGTTAGGCGCGACCTAGTGGATGAGAAGCTTGAGAAGGCTTATGACGCAGTATTTGAGGCTGTGTCCCTATCAGCAGCCATTAGGAATAACCTCGGCATTAAGCTCAGGTGGCCGTTGAGTGACATGCAGGTTAGGGTTAAGGACCCCGAAGCCGCCAGCCTGGTGAACAGTCTCATTGACCAGTTATCCTACCTATCCAATGTTAAGCAGATTAATGTAACCAGTGAACTCAAGTGTGATGACAACCATGTTAAAGCCGAGGGGGTATTAGTTGACGTATGCCTAAACAAGGTCATTAACGAGAACCTGTACTACGAGGCCATAGCCAGGGAAGTGGTTAGGAGGGTTCAGGTGATGAGGAGTAAGGCTAACCTTGACCTTGAGGAGAGGATTATGGTTTACATTACGGGTGATGATGAGGTTAAGAGGGCTGTGGAGAGGATGAGGGATTTCATTGAACGTGAAACCAGGGGATTGGTGACCTTTAGTGAGGTGGGTAAGCCGCTATTAACGATGGATTGGGACATTGAGGATAAGAGGGTTAAGATAAGTATAGGGCGTTTAACCCAGTAGCAGGTATACTCAATTGATCATTAAGTAATGGAACTGCGCCTATTCAAAAACCACCTAATAGGCGCCACCGTATTGAATCGGCACTACCCGACCCTCAACAATGGCTTTAGCCCTCTCAACCGCTTTAACCCAATATTCGTCAACACCACCACTCCCCTTAAGGAATCCCCAAGCCTCCTTCCTAACCTTACCCCACTGCGCCTCCGCCTCAAGATTATTTAAGGGCAATTGTCCCTCAAGCTTAGGCCCACCCTCAAGCCAACCCTCCGGGTAGTACCAGTCCTTTAGCCATGTGAAGCCAGCCTTAACCATGATGTAGCCTAACCTAGAGAGGAACGACGGATAACCCCTCTGCAGCTGAACCCTAGTCTCACGGTCCGTTAGATACTCCACGTAAAGCACATTACCAGGGCCCAGGTGCCTGGCTATCATGTTAATCAAGTGCTCGTCCATGAGGCCCCACACGGATTCATTAACATTGAAGACTTCAACCCAGGGCCCGTAGTAAGGCCCCCTACCCAGAAACACCTTAAGGCTGAGTAGCCTGGAGCCACCTAGGTAAAGGTTAACGTTAACCTCCTCCCTAAACCTACCATTACGCATAACGCCCCTAACCCTAACCCCATTAACCTCAATGCCGTTAACCAAGGCCTCAACCAACTCCATTAGGTTAGCCATCCAGTAATACTCAGTTAAACTGAAATAAGCCTTATTCGGCCGGTAACCAGCTTAGGCAATGCGGGTCTACGTTGAGGTGCTGCTATACATAGTTAGGGATGGTGAGGTACTTTTGATTAGGAAAAGGAGGGGGCTTGGGGCAGGTTACATAAATGGCGTTGGAGGTAAGGTTGAGCCTGGTGAAGACCCCCAGGCGGCTGTTGTTAGGGAGGCGGTTGAGGAGGTTGGGGTTAAGCCCATTGAACCCAGATGGACCGGGTTGCTTGAATTCTGGAACTACGATGATGAAGGCGTCGAGTTCCACTATGTCCATGTGTACGTGGCTAACCAATACGAGGGTGAGTTAAGGCCATCTGAGGAGGCTGAGCCCATTTGGTTTAAGATTGATGACGTACCCTACAACCAAATGTGGGAGGATGACAGGTACTGGTTGCCGCTGGTACTCTCAGGCAAGATGATTTACAGCAGGTTTAGGTTTAGGAACTGGAGGATGATGGATGGCTTCACCTCAATACTGGAGAACTGCAGCCAAGTCTCAACCAACATTGGGGTTAAGGATTAAAAGCTTATTAAACAGCAGCCCAAGTGGGCGTTAAGGCCCCGGTCGTTCAGCCTGGTCTAGGATAGTGGGTTACCCACCCTAAGGCGGGCCTGTCGAGCCCGAGACCCGGGTTCAAATCCCGGCCGGGGCGCCAGGGTCAACTAATGATGCATTGATTCTTCACTAGCAATACTACTTCATGGACCTTACCATCAGGGTAACTAGCCCTTTTCAGCCACGCCCTCGATCCTCATTACTCAGACGTGTCACTACTCATCATTGGTTAGGGAAGAGATTCCTAACAGTTCAAGGCCGACAGGTTTTAATGGTTGAGTCTCGCTCCTTCTAGGGGTGGTGTTTGTTTTTTGGTTTGTTTAAAGTTTTAGCCTATTGGCCGGTATTTTTGCTTCTGGTTACCCTTTAATTCCCCCTTTGCCTTGTGTTTCCTGGTGCTTGGGTTGGTGCCTCCGAGAGGGGGGTTGGGCTTTTTGGATGAGCCGGTGGGTCGATTACCCACTATTTTCGCCAGCCCAGGCACTCTTTCCTTCTCCACTCCTAAACAGAAGGATGGAAACGTACGTACTGTTAGGTTGAGGTTGTTACCTAATGGTTCTCAGGAGAGAAGGCTAAGAAGAATCGCCGATGCTACTGCCAAATTATGGAATGGGCTTAATTATGCTAGGCTTACGCAGTTTAGGGCAAGTGGCAAGGTGGATTTTAAGGGTACTGGGCGTGAATTTTATCACAAGTACAATGTGATGCTTGGTGTTAATGCCGGTCAAGTGGTTAACCTGAATAATTGGGCTTGGGATTCATTCTTTAAGTTGTCTAGGCTGTACAAGCAAGGCAAACTACCGAGGTTTAACGGTAAGCCTTCACCGCCAGGCTTCTGGAGGGATAAGGTGCTTGGTAAAAGGTTGTTGAGGATTCTGGTTAGGAATGATAGATACTACATTGAGCCGATCAACGGTGGTGAAGGCTACATAGTCCTAAAGGACTGGGGTTTGAGGATAAAGTACGCTGGGAGGATAAAGTGGAGTGGTAGGCAGGGCACGTTGGTGATTAAGCTTGAGGATGGCAGGTGGTTCGCCTATGTACCAATTGAGGTTGGTTCCAAACCAGTGAAAACCAATCCGAAGGGTTACGTGATGGGTGTTTACGAGAAGGTGCAGATCGAGAAGCCTAGGGGCAGTAATAAGGCTTTCATAGACATCGGCTTAAACAACCTATTCGCAGTTGTCTTCAACCACACCGACACTGCAATACTCATAAAAGGCTCAACAATTAAAGCCGAGTACTACTACTGGAAGAGGGAAATAGGCACCTACCAGGCGATTAGGGATTGGTTGAGGAATCGTGGCTTCAATGCATGGAGGAGGTACCATGCCCATTGGCTACATGCCAAGTATAAGCAGCACGAGAGGCTTAGGCACTACTACAGGACAGCAGTCAGATTCCTTGCGAGGGCAATGCATGAAATGGGTGTTGATGAGGTATTCATCGGATACCCCTACCTAGTGGGTCAAGACAATGGTAACGAGTACAACACCAATGTTTGGTGGTTTAATAAAATCATTAATTGGCTCAATGACGTGCTTGAGGAGTATGGGATTAAACTGCATGCTGTTAATGAGCATGGGACTAGCAAACAATGCTCAATATGCAATAACGAGCATGAAAACGGTAGAGTCAAGCGTGGATTATACATATGCGAATTAACTGGAATAAAGATTAACGCCGATTTGAATGCGGCAAGAAACATAGCAAAGAAAGCAGGCTACAAAACACCAATACCAACAAAAATACTCAGCTACATAATCACCACTAACGGTGTGAAACCATTAACCCCCATGGAGGGGGAAACAACCAAGACCCCCAAGATTAAACCCCACCCATCAAGGTGGGGAGGGGGTCATACGTAGTGACTTATGAGGCTTACCAAACCATAATCATTACTAAGATTACTGAGGCGTTTCCGCGCTAAGCCTTAACTTAACAATATGATTAAATACAGCTGGCTAAGCAACGCTACTACATGATTTACATATCCTTTGATATAGATGGTACATTAGTGGACTCCACTAGGAGGCTTAGGTTATGTAGTAATGGTAACCACGTTGACTGGGAATGTTTCCTAGACTGCGATAAGCTTCACTTGGATTCCCCGATAGTAAACTCCATAGATTACGTTAATTCACTTATTGAAAGGGGGTTGGGTATCATTCTATTAACTGGTAGACCGGAGAGGATGAGGGGGTGCACCATTAGGCAACTTGAGGGTTACGGATTAGTTGGCTTCATGGAGCTTTTCATGAGGCCTAATGATAACCATGACCCTGACCCAGTTTACAAGTCTCAAGCCATGTTAAGGATACTGGCCAAATACCCGGTCCTAGTTCACTTCGACGATAACCCAGACACAGTTAAGGCACTAAGGGAAACTGGAATTGACTCAGTGTTAGTATGAACCCCACGTGCATGAAAACCTATAATCCCCCCAACTTCAGCCATAAACCGTGGAGTTCACCTGCATATTGTGTGGCTATAGGAGTAGTGATCCTGGCACTTGCCCAAGATGCGGCTTACCCCTCCTCTATAAGGTTAGGCCCATTAAGCCCTATAAAAGTAACATGCCTGGTGTGTGGAGGTACTCTAGTGTATTGCCAAGACCCATCAGGGTGGTTAGCCTTGGCGAGGGGTTTACGAGGATTAGGAGGGTTAATGATGTAGTCATTAAGTACGAGGGGAATAACCCCACCGGTACGTACTACGATAGGGGTTCAGCTGTCTTGGCTAGTTTAATCAATGGTGGTGAGGTTAAGCTTACCTTTGAGGAGGACTTAACGAGGTCACTGGCCCTTTACCTATCCACTGTGGGTATTGAGACAACCGTGAGTGTTAGCTATAATGTGGATCCAAGGGACTTGCTTATACTAGCTAAACTTAACGTTAAGGTTTGCGTTAACTGCATTGATAAACCTTCAATAGACTACTTCAACCCACTCCTAATAGAGGGCTTCAAGACCATAGCCTATGAACTTTTTGAACAACTCAACGATGTTAAGGTTATTGCCGTACCTGTGGAGAGGGGGGCATTAACCCTGGCCGTGGTTAAGGGTTTCATGGAGCTTGAGGAAATGGGGCTAATAGGCAGCATGCCGAGGCTAATAGGGGTTTACATAGGTGAGCTTAAGAGTCCGATAGGCAATCAGTTGAGGGAACTTGGCATAACCTTCATGAAGGTTAAACCAGAGGACGCAATAAGCGCCGTGGTTGAGCTGGCTAGGCACTCGATATTTGCTAGGCCAATATCGGCATCAGCCTATGTTACCGCTAAGAATACTGGAGCCGTAGCCATAGTGTCAGGTTCACCGAAGGTTAGAGTTAACACCAGTGAGAGCAGTGGTCTAGGCAGGTTGCAGAGACTCCAAGGCCTAATAATAGCTAAAGTACCGAGAGGCAAACCCCTAACAGCCTACAGCATATGGAGAACGATTGGTGAAGGTTCATTGCTAGGTGTATACAAGGCGTTAGACTCCCTGGTAAGCAAGGGCATGGCCACGGTGACCATTAGGGTTATCGGTAAGAGAAAGGTAAAATACTATGTTCTAAGCTAAAAACTAATTACAGAGACCTAAGTCAAAGGTAATACTAAGGTTAATTAATATTGCGGGAAGGAAAAAACAAGTGTATATTTCTTTGCTAACTCGTAATTACTTTATAAACTTTTACCGCATTTAGATGCATGTGATTTTTACATGAGTTATATTTTACAACCCAAGTGGAATACAGTTACCGGTGACCTAAGTGGCACTATTCATGGATCCACTCGACATATACCTAATGATACTAGGCGCAACCCTACTGGGGTCAGCCTATACGGTTTGGTTAACCACAAAACCAATAGCCAAGGGGAATCCCCAGGTTGAGGCCATTAATAGTATTAAATCCCTAGCCCTTTATTACGTGAGTGTTGGTGTGTTTGCCCTAGCCACGGGTGTATGGGGTATTGCAACGTGGCCATTGCCCAGTTCATACAACATAGTTTTAATGGACCCATGGGCTCTGTTTGGTGCCGCCGCTTTAATAGTTGGGTTGTCACTCTACTTCACGGGTTCATTGTCAACGGTATCTGTACCTCTTGCTTTCCTTGGCATAATACCCATAGTGTATGGTGTTGATATACTTAAGTATAACTTAACTTTAGAGCCTGGGTTAGCGGCTGCATTATACATCTTAACAGGCCTAGCACCCTTACTATCCCCATTCGCCTACCTGACTAAGGGTAGGGTAAGTAGGTACATTGGCTTACTAATAATGGCACTACTCGTGGTAGCGGGCATAATAGCTTACATGATAGGCGTGGGCGCAACCTTTGAGCACACGGCTGGCTGGGTTAAGTGGACGCCGTGGTATGGTTAAGGGGGCATGATTACTACTTATGCATTGAAAAGAACTTAAAAATCGCTTTTTCCTTACTTCTCCACACTAAGCAAGTGAACCTTAAGCTAATATGTTATCTCGTTGACTTTGTAAATGGTTTCATAAAGTATATCTAATACGTCATCCATAAGCCCCATGCTTTCGCGCTGGTATATTGCATGTATTAGACCTGACGCCTGATCAAGGGTGACAAACATGACCTTTGATAGCTCTGGTCTCTTATACTTCTCCTGGCTGAGGAACTCAACCATACTCTCCCTGAACCTAACCCCAAGAACAATCATGCTTCTTACACCATGGTACTTATTCACAATTGATCTGTAGAGTGGGGTCCAGGGGCATAGGTAAGCTACCAGGCTTCTTGAACTGTAGGTGAACATGTAGTTTACGCCGCAGTAAAGCCCCCTATCAAACATGTATCTCCCATACATTGAGAGGGAATGCTTAATCACCCTGGCCCTAGTGTCCTTAGCCCTAGCTAAGGCAATCCTGAGACTCCTCTGGTCAACCAATGGATTAATTAACACATCATTGCCGTACAGCCTAGCCACAGGTTCAAGTAGGCCACTAGCCAATGCATCCCTAATCCCCTCGCCGTAGAATGCCCTTATGAAACCGTCAATGGGCCTGAGCCCCCTAATAATGGCCTCAAGGGTAACCATGAAAATCGAATTATCCATGTTATTAAACACTATTGACGAGGAGTCCAGTTGCTGCGGTGGGTTTAACCTGGATAAGTAATTGGCGAGGTACTCTGGTATTACGACGGTTGATTTGTCAATCCTCATCAGTAGCCCAGCCTTAACGCCATCATCAATGTTAATCCTGTGGCCTGTCATGCTTAGCAGCTCCCTAAGCCTATCCATGCGTTCACCATTACCTATGTAGTACCACGTTATCAATATTGGTGCTAGGTCAATGCCCAGTGAGTTTAACCTTGGTTTAACCAAGTCATCAACCCTGTAAACTAGCTCATTGACTATGCTCCTCCTAACCTTAACTTTAGAATCCAAGTCAAGGGAGTAGACCTTAAGGGCCTCGTTAAGCATGTCACCAGCCCTATTACCATATCTAAGGTTAAAGTCCATGATTAAGGCATCCATACTCCTAGCCACTGAGCCCTGATACCTAGCCTCAAGCAACTCCAAATCCTCCATCATCCCCTCAGTACCGTTGAGTTAACCGCGGCTGAATTTATAAAACTTAAAGAAACCCTCACCCTTCAGAGTGGAGCTGCTCCACTACGTGGGCTGTTTTTGATTTTCATGATCATTTGTAGCACTTATTTCTATTGATGCCTAAATCCTGTTTAAATTTAAAAATTCTGGCTATAACACTCCCATCAGTGACCCTGGGTTCCCGAGACTTGTAGGGCTGGTAACCCTCGGCGACGGGTGGGGAGCTGCTGCGGTGAGGGGGCTCGGGATGACCGTCGAGAAGGAGACGGTAGAGGCTTATTGTCTCCACCGCCTCCGGAGGGACGGTTCAAAGGGGTACTATGTTTAATGTATCTCTCTGGGGTTCTTGTTAGGTATGTTAAGGACTCTCTCGGTGTGGGAACCACCCGCAGTGTCTGTGGGGGCACTACCCGCTACTTCAGTCTAAGTCTGAGAGTAAGGTGAGGTAAGGAAATGAGAAATCCATCCCTCGAGATAGGGGTGGTCCATAACTTATACCCTTGGCGCATACACCTTCTACCGTGAATGATTATTCCTCCTAGTTAATCCGTATCCGTAGCTACTTCAATATTCGTAGTTTTCTATTCATTAATACTTAGTCTAATATAGTATATTTATTGGTTTTCATATATTATTTTAATAAATATTACTAAATTTAGAAATAAATTATAATAGATGTTAATAGGTATATATTATGATGAATATGTTAAAAATAATCGTTAATCTTAGTGGGCTTAACGGAAATGCTGCTCATTATTCTTATATTTAGTGTATAAAATAAGTATCAAATTTTAATCATTAGGGATTAGGGAAATACTTAAAAATACGAGAATAATTATAATTATTTATGAATGTTTTTAGGATACTAAGGGTGGAGTTAACAACAGGGTCCTTTAAGGAGGAGGTTGTTAAGGATGATCTGTTAAGGTTGTTTTTGGGTGGTAGAGGTTTAGCAGCCTATTATGCGCTTAGGGAAATTCCAAGGGGTATTGACCCATTTGACCCAAGTAATAAACTGTACATATTCTCCGGTCCACTTAGTGGTATAGCTACCTTATCATCAAGTAGGATTAACGTCACCACCAGGTCAGCCTTAAATGGCGTCTATACGCACTCAAATGCTGGTGGTAATTTCTCCTATTGGCTTCGTAGGTCAGGTTATGATGGCATTGTAATTGAAGGTAAGGCCGAGGAACCCGTTTACCTAGTCATTAAGAACGGGGAACCGTCACTTAAACCGGCTAAGCATATTTGGGGTAAGTGGACGGGTTCAGCCACTAAGATAATGCTTACTGAGAACGGATTCCCACCTGATGAAACTAAGGCCGGCGTTGCTGTTATTGGACCAGCTGGCGAGAACTTGGTTAAGTTCGCTGGCATTAGGTTCTCCGATTATGAGAGATTCGCTGGACGTGGGGGTGTTGGAGCAGTCATGGGTAGTAAGAAGCTTAAGGGTATTTTAGTATGGGGAACCAGAGACCTGTACAGGGACTTGGTTGACCGCAGCGGCTTCATGAAGGTTAATAATGAAATCGTGAAGAGGCTCATAGCTCACGATACCACGAAGGCCCTCCACGCCTATGGCACAAACGTCCTAATGAACCTTATTCAGGCTATTGGCGGATTGCCGCACTATAATTTCTCGGGTACTGGGCTGATAAAGAGTATTGATGAGGTTAGCGGTGAGATTATTAAGAGTAAGTATGTGGTGGAGACCCACGGCTGCTTTAACTGTCCAATAGCCTGCACCCAAATAACCATGGTGAAGAGTGGGGCCTTTAAGGTGCCTGGCGAGAAGATTAAGTATGAGTATGAGAATACTTGGGCCCTAGGACCTAACATTGGGTTGACCAATGCGGAGCCTGTGCTTAAGATGGAGAAGCTGGCTAATGAATTAGGCATGGACACCATAAGCCTAGGTAATACCTTAGCCACAGCCACTGAATTAGCCAGGATGGGGAAGCTTAAGCTTGACCTAGATTGGGGTGACCCAGCCTCCTACATTGACCTAGTATATAAGATAGCCTACAGGGAGGGTATTGGAGATGAACTCGCCGAGGGCGACTATAGACTCGCTATGAAGTATAATGCACCAGAGACCTTTACTGGATCTAGGGGGCAGGGATTACCTGCCTATGATCCAAGGGCCCTTAAGGGCTTTGCCATAGCATACTACACCGCTAATAGGGGTGGTGACCACCTTGAGGCATATACGCCTACATGGGAGGTGTTAGGTACAGTTTTTGGTAAGCCAGGTAAGGTTGATCCACTTGATGATTCACCAAGTGGTATCGAACTCCAGGCTAAGTTGGTTAAGTGGAACCAGGACTTATTCGCCGTAGTTGACTCATCGATATTCTGCAAGTTCGAGAACCTAGTTCCCAATGTAAACACGGAGCAGGACATAGCGAACCTTTATAACGCCGCCTTTGGTTGGAACCTAACGGCCGACGATATCTTAACCATAGGTGAACGTATATTTAACTTAGAGAGGTTATTCTGGGTTAGGGAGGGCAAATGGGTTAAGGATGAATTACCACCTAGGATGAGCGATCCAATACCCGGTGGGCCTGCTAAGGGTCATTCAGCATCAAAGATGTTTAACGAGGGCATTAAGGTGTACTACAAGTTAAGGGGGTGGGTTGATGGTAAACCCACTAGGGATACTTTAAGGAAGCTTGGGCTTAGTGAATTCGAATACATGCTTTAACAGCACTTAAGAGGCTTATAGTTAATCAAAGACCATTTCCCTAACTCTCCTCATTATTAACCAGCCGTATTCAAACTTACCGAGGCTACCCTTAGCCGCGTTCACCTCACTTAACGTTAAGCCATCAGCCTTAACCCTACTCGACTTAAGCATTATTGGGACTGGATCATCGCTGTGTGCCTTCAGTATCCATGGTGTGGCGTGGTCGCTAGTTACGAGCAGTGACTCATCCCAGTTCTCCCTTACCAGCTTAGCCACGTAGTAGGCGTCAATATCCTCTATCGCCTTTATTTTGCCGTTCAAATCACCATCATGGCCTGGTTCATCAGGCCCCTTCAAGTGTACGTAGGCTACATCAACCCTATCAAGCAACTTCATGGTTGCCTCGAAGCGTTCACCGAGTACCTCATCCTTGGGTGCATCGTACAGCTTAACCTCCTCAACATCCATACCCAGTGCCCTAGCTATACCCCTTTCAACCGGCATCTCGGCCACTGCACCGAATTTAAGTCCATAAAGTTGGTTTATTGGGGTTACCTTTGGTAGTGAATCACCTGCATCCCTAATCAGTATGACGTTAGCCTGCAACTTTCCCTTACCGGCCCTCTCCCTATTTATGGGGTGGTCCTTAAGTATGTTTATTGCCTTATCCACGAATTCATTAGCCAACCTGGCGGTTAATGAGGCTGCCTCATCCTGAGGGTTCAATGGCCTCACCTGGGCGAGCATCTTATCTGGGTTAGGCACCGCCACCGAGACCTTACCAACCCTGGCGTAGGCTGGGTCATTGTTCGTTACATCACCGCTTAACCGCCCTGACTTAACCCCTATCACCACCACCGCCCTATGCCCTATCGTGGCGATTACCCTAGCATAGCCTAAACCACCCCCAAGCTCCATGCCATCAACAGCCTTGGCCAGCTCCCTAGCCTCCCAGGACTCAAGGCTCCTCCCAACCCTCCTATCAATAATAACCCTTGATTCTGGGTCTATTGTGGCGAAGTTGGCTCTAAAGGCAACCTCCACACCCTCCCTTATACTGTAACCGACCCCAAGGGCCTCAAGGGGTCCCCTGCCTGTGTAGTACTTATCCGGGTCATACCCAAGTATTGATAAGACAGCCGCATCACTCTCAGGCGCCCTACCGACACCTAGAGGGTAATGAAAACCCAATGCCCCCTTAACGGATAGTGAATCCAAGTTAGGCTTCTTAGCCATGGATAAGGGGGTCTCGCCCCTCTCATTAGGCCTATCCGCGGCGCCGTCTAGAACCAGGAAAAGCAACTTCATGGTAAGGGTAATCCCTAATCCCCCTTTTTAAGCGCTTCCTGCTCACTGGGCTAATCCTAACCACATAATTAACCTCACCGGTGGGTCATGGGGAACCTGTTAAGTTCCGGGGAGGCTTTAAGCCTACCTAGTGGATGAGGGGGTAGAGGCTTGTTGAATTAAGGCTTAAAGTGGTGATTGGCCGTATAGTTGCGCAGTCATGGTAGGCATAGTGCGAAAAGCATTTTTAGTCAAGTAACCTTAGGCAGTTATGGCTACTGAAATTCCACCGGCGCTTAGGAATGACCTAGAGAGGTTGAGGCAGTTGGAGGATCAGCTCCAGGCTGTGCTGCTTAGGAAGCAGCAGTATGAGAGTGAGCTTAGGAATGTTGATAGGGCGCTTAACGAGTTGAATAAACTTCCGCAGGACTCTAAGGTGTATAGGGTTGTTGGCACCTTCCTACTCCTAACGACGAGGGATGAGGCCATCCAGGACCTAAACCAGAGGAAGGAGTTACTTGACCTCCACATTCAATCCCTCGTGAAGCAGGAGAACTTGCTTAGGAAGCAGATAAGCGACCTGGAGGCTAAAGTTAAGCAGGCATTATCAACTAGCCAGGGAGGGCAAGCCCAGTGATAAGTGACCTTGGCGCATTTTAAGGCAATATGATTTAAAAAAGCCTTAACCTAAACCCGGCTTAAGTGACCTTACTAACTAGGCCTTAACCCCCTCATCCTTTATCGACTTAAATATACCCTCCCTATAGTACCTCCTGGACACCTCCACGGGTATGTTGGAGAACTCATCCTCAGGTAGTATGCTTAATGCATCCCACGCTATGTCGAGGGTCTGCTCGAAGGTCCTCCTCTCGTAGAAGCCCTGGGCTATGAACTTCCTCTCAAACTCATCGGCGAACCTAAGGTACCTCCTCTCACGCCAACTTAAATTACCCTCACCCACCAGTATGGCCAGGTTCCTCACGTCTAGTGCCCTTGAGTAGGCTGATATTAACTGGTTGGCCACGTACTTATGGTCATCCCTCGTCTTACCCTCACCAACAGCATCCTTCATAAGCCTCGACAGACTCATTAAAACGTCGAAGGGTGGGTAAATGCCCTTACCCCACATTGACCTGGAGAGGACTAACTGCCCCTCGGTTATGTAGCCCGTTAAGTCCGGTACTGGGTGGGTTATGTCGTCATGGGGCATGGTTAATATTGGGAATTGGGTCACACTCCCCTTCCTCCCCCTAGCCCTCCCAGCCCTCTCGAATATCGTAGCCAGGTCGGTGTACATGTAACCTGGGTACCCCCTCCTGCCTGGTAGCTCACCCTTAGCCGATGAAAGCTCCCTTAGGGCCTCAGCGTAGTTAAGCATGTCGCTCAGTATAACCAGTACATGGTAATCCCTCTGCCATGCAAGGTACTCGGCTACGGTTAAGGCAACCCTGGGCGTCAGTATCCTCTCGGCTATGGGGTCACTGGCCAGGTTCATGACTAGGACGAGCCTCCTTAAGGCCCCAGTCCTCCTGAACTCATCTATGAAGAAGAGGGCCTCCTCGGTCCTAAGGCCAATTGCAGCGAAGACTATGGCGAACCCCTCCTCACTACCCCTAACAGCTGCCTGCCTGGCCACTTGAGCGGCCAACATGTTGTGCGGTAGGCCCGTCCCGGAGAATATGGGCAACTTCTGCCCCCTAACCATGGTGTATAGGCCATCTATCGCGCTAACCCCAGTCTCAATGGGCTCCTCAGGGTAATCCCTTGCATAGGGGTTGAGGGGCTCACCGTTAACGTCCAGGAAGTCCTCAGGCGGGGGCATTGATAAGCCATCCCTCGGAACACCCCTACCGCTTATTATCCTACCCAGCAAATCCTCCGAGACGGGGAGCCTAAGCGTTGTACCGTAGAACCTAACCGTGGACCCCTTAGCAGGTAAGCCTAACGTGCCGGTTAGGACCTGCGCCACTGCGTAATCAGGCCCAACCTCAATAACCTGAACCAGCCTAGGCTCCCCATCCGGGCCCGTTACGACGCCCATTTCACCGTAGGCAACCCCCCTAGTCCTCTCAATGACTATCAACGGCCCCTTAACCTCCCTAACAGTCCTATACTCCTGTACACCCCTGACCTCAAGAACCTTAGACACGGTTAGGCCTTATTGGGTTTGGTTTTTAACTATTATTGCAGCGTGGCCTATTGAATGAGACTGAGAGATGAGTTAAAGGGCGTGGTGCCGGATAACCTACTTAACCTGGTTCCCTCGGGCTTCGACATAGTTGGGTCTAGGTCGGGAGCGGTGGCTATAGTTGAGATACCCAGTGAACTGGAGGATTACAAGTATGAGATTGCTAGGGCGATAATTAGGAGTGGTAGGAATGTTAGAACCGTCCTTAGGAGGATTGGGCCTAGGGGTGGTGAGTATAGGCTCTACACGTACGAGAGATTGATTGGCGAGGTCACCGAGGTTATTCACGTTGAGTCGGGGGTTAGGTTAATGCTTGACCCAATTAGGGTTTTCTTCTCACCGAGGGACCAGTACGATAGGCTTGACCTAGCCTCAAGGGTCGGTGATGGTGAGGTCATAGCGTACCTATTCGCGGGCGTGGCGCCGTACGCATTCATAATACTTAAGCTTAAACCCACCGTTAGGTTAATTTACGCCGTTGATATAAACCCAGATGCGGTTAGGTACGCTGAGGTTAACGTTAGGCTGAATAAGGCCAGGGGTAGGGTCATACCCATTGAGTATGATGCAGCACGCTTCTGCGGGGAAATGAGGAACAGCTTCCACAGGGTTATAATGACTCTCCCACTGGGTGCCCACCAGTACCTGCCCGATGCCATAAGGTGCGTTATGGATGGAGGTGTTATCAACTTCTACCACACAGGCCCTGAGGAGGAGCCCTTTAGGGATGCTGAGGCTGTTATAAGGAGCCATTGCCTAGGTATGGGGGTTGAATGCAACATAATGGGTGAGAGGATTGTTAGGGAATATGCCCCGAGGGTGTATAAGGTTAGGGTTGACTTCAAGGTGAATAAAGGGTGACGCGTTGTTTACCCTATTTTAAAGGGGGTATGGTGAGGGTAGGCGTGGTTTATCTTCAGGTTGGGTTACAGGAACCTTGGCATCTCCTCCCCTCCCCTCCTCTGCTCGCCCTCCTGTCCCCCGCCAATCCTATGCTCAAAGTACAGTCTCAGTATCTCCGGTACCTCGCCGGCTGCATCATACTTCTTCAGCAGTTCTAGGTATTGGCCAGTGTGCTCAAGGTCAATCCTTATGAAGCTTATTGCCAATTCACGGAGCTTAGCCTCAAGCTCCTTCAACATGTCCGGGGTCATTATTGAGGTTATTAGGGGGTTGGTTAACCATGACTCGAAGTCCTTGGCGGTGCGCTCAATGTAGTATATCATTGCTTGAGCCGAGAGTAGCAACGTGTACCTATCCTGGCTCTTAACGTAGTCGGCATACTTCTGCAAATCATCAATAAGCTTCCTCTGGCTTATTAACCAACCATCAAGCCTACTTATCAAGCCCCTTATATGGGCCTTAACCTGACTCTCCACGCTCATACTTTAACACTACCCCTACCTCATTAATGCTGTATTTAAACCTTTGCCTCCATGTTATATGCTTTATTTATCAAAAATATTTATTAACTTTAGCAATATTAATTAATATAATACCAAAATTAATTTTGATTATTAGAATTATTTTTATAATATACTGTTAAATACGTATAGTACCTAGGTTACTTAAACCCACTACTCATTGCCACAGCCAACTTGGCGGCGTTATAACCCGGCACACCCGTTATCTGCCCACCCGGGTAATTCCCTGCACTCCCCTGAAACAGATTCATGAACGGTGTCGTGTAGCCCGGCCTATTCTCCAGAATGTATGGTACCCTCATTGGGAGGTGGTTAACGTCACCATTAGGCACATTATACATGGTCTCAGCCCTCTCTGGGGTTAACTCGTCAATGGCTATTACTTTATCCCTCATGTCAGGCATCATTCCTATTAACGAGTCTAAGTCACCCATGAACTCAATAACCACCCCACCCCTCGTCTCATCGAGTATTGACGGTATCAGCATTTCCCCAGCCTCGGTGTCAATTATGGAGTGAGCAAAGGGCTTAAGCTCCTGGGGTAGTTTAGGGTATTCCTTAAGCACTATGTTGTACTTCCTCCAACCTGGCTTGGGTGGGGTGCGTTTAATCAGGCGACCACCAAGCCATCTATTAAGCTCCAGTGGACTGACTGATGACACGAATAGATCCGCCCTGATGACCCCCTGGTTCGTCTCCACACCCTTAACCAAGTCACCGCTCACCTCAACTCCACTAACCTTAACGCCAAGCTTCACATCAACCCCAATACTCAATGCATGGTTAAGCATAACCTCACCCAGGGTCCCCGTGCCACCCTTAATGAGGGACCAGTCTGGGGAATAGAAGTAGGCTATTAAGTATGCCGGTGAGTTCTCCATGCCAGGGTACATGAATGTATAGTGGAGGTCCTGCGATAGGTACTCATTCAGTACTCTCCTACATGACTCATCAATGAACTCCTCGACGCCAAGCTTAACCGCCTCCTCCCTAATCTCACTTATTGATGGGGGCTTCTCAACAAATGTGAACCTCCTCTCAATGAGGTCCTTAAACTTCAATAGCTTATCCTCAAATTCAGGGAACTTAACCTCCCCAGCGTCAACAAGGGCCTTAATCCTCCTACCCCTATCCCTCCAAAACGGTATAACCTTACCGTTAACGTAAACCACTTGGAATGGGTCCTGCCTTATTAAAGGCACGTTAAACTTCTCTAGGAAGGGCTTGGGCATTAGGCCTATTACGTATGAAGCCCTGCTAACCTTAACCCCCATTATTGATTCCGTATCCGCCATGCCGCCAACCTTATCCCTAGCCTCAATTAGGGTTACCTTAAACCCAGATTCCCTAAGCGTTATGGCTGCCATCAACCCATTATGACCACCACCAATCACAACCGCAACCTTAGCCATACCAAACTCACCGCGCTCGGCGTATATAAGAATGACTCATTGTGGCTAATATTGAGGGGAATCACGGTTTGGTTAATCACCACCTTTACCTAGGATTAACAGCCTGGTGGATTAGGGTCTCAGTAATTTAAGAATTATGTTTAACGTAGCCGGTGGATAAGTTTATATTTTTAAGCCACTGGGCTAGTGGTAATGAACCTAAATGATGCCCTTGAGGCTATAAATAGGGTAAAGGGCATAATAGAGAGTCATAATAGGTGGAGGAGGAGTGAGACGATTAACCTAATACCCAGTGAGAACGTTATGTCACCCCTGGCCGAGTACTTCTACCTAAACGACATGATGGGTAGGTACGCTGAGGGCACCATAGGCAACAGGTATTACCAGGGCGTTAAGTACGTTGATGATATTGAGGCCTACCTGGTTGAATTAATGTCAAGGCTTTTCAACTCCAGGTTCACAGATGTTAGGCCAATTTCAGGTACAATAGCCAACATGGCCGTTTACCTAACCCTAGCGAGGGGTGGTAAGGTGGCTGCCGTGCCTAGGCAATGCGGCGGCCACATAAGCCATGACGAGGTTGGTGCACCCGGAGCCCTAGGCCTTAAGATAATTCACCTGCCCTGCGATGAGGAGAACTTCAACGTTGACGTGGACGCAGCGGCCAAGGTGATTAGGGAGGAGAAGCCCCAATTGGTCATCCTAGGGGCCTCACTTTACCTATTCCCACACCCCGTTAGGGAACTGGCCCAGGTTGCCCACGAGGTTGGTTCATACCTAATGCACGACTCAGCTCACGTACTCGGCCTAATAGCAGGTAACCAATTCCCCAACTCCCTTAAGGAGGGGGCTGACGTAATGACATCCTCAACTCATAAGACATTCCCAGGCCCTCAGGGTGGCGTAATCTTCACGAATGATGAGGGTATATTTAAGAATGTTCAGAGGGCCGTCTTCCCACAGTTAACCTCAAACTACCACCTCCATAGATACGCCTCAACAGCCATAACAGCCATTGAGATGATGACCTTTGGTGAGTCATACGCCTACCAGGTTAGGTTAAACGCCAAGAGACTGGCCGAGGAGTTGAGTAAAAGTGGCATACCGGTGGTTGCCGAGGCCAGGGGGTTCACGGAGACGCACCAGGTGGTATTCGACGCATCCAAGTTCGGCGGTGGGGCTAAGGTGGCTCAACTACTTGAGGAAGGCGGTGTAATCGTTAACAAGAACATGTTGCCTTGGGATAGGAGTGCCATTAAGCCGAGCGGCATTAGGATGGGAGTCCAGGAAATGACAAGGGTTGGCATGGGTGTGCAGGAAATGGTTGAGATAGCCGGCTTCATAAAGTCCATGCTCATTGATGGTAAGGAGCCGAGGGTGCTTAGGGATAAGGTTAAGGAGTTTAGATCCCACTACACCGAGGTTAAGTACGGCTTTAAACTTGAGGACGCCGGCATCAAGTGCGACTGCCTACCACTGCTACATTAATGGTCATGTTTAAACAAAATGTTTTATTAGGCCTAGACCCCACGTGGTTTCAAGGTGCCTTCAACAGCAAGCGTAGGTGAATTGAGGAGCATGGGTGAGGAGGCCCTGAGGGCATTAACAATGCATGGGCGACTGGTTACTGAACCGGTCTTCAAGACGCTTAACAATGACCTAGCGGGCACCGTGAGTAGGCTTAAGTCATTTTACGTAAACTTCAGTGAGAGGTATAGGAGGGGGGTGGTGACCTTTGGGGAGGGTTTGAGGGACTACCTTAACATTAATGGTGTTGAGAACTTGGCCAGGTACCTGACTTTAACCGCCTCAATACTGTCCTCAATTGAGGTTGTGAGGGTTGTTAAGTTTTATGAGGCCATAGACTCTGTTAGGGATTACATGATTCAATTCATGAACAACCCAACTAAGGATAATGGGGTCAAGCTTGCTGAGGCGTTCGTTAACAATTACCCCGAGGCCCAATTCAAGCATGTCAATGAGGCTGTTAAGAACTATGCGCTTAGCCTAAGGGCAGTGGCCAGGAGGGGTGGCTTGGCTAAGGAACTGGCCGTCATTAGGGATTACTTTAACCTGGAGAACTTCATAAGGGGGTTCATGGTCCCTTACTCAACTGGGCATAGGAACAAGAGTGTTAGGATAATGATTAGGTGGATTGCTCATGAATCAGGGGCTCCACTGGCCCTTAAGGTAATGTTGAGGGGTCAAAACAGGCTTTACATACCCATAGGAGACATGTACACCGCCTCCGCCGTGATTAGGAGTGGGGCCTTCCTGGTGCTTATAGATGATGACAGGGTTAAGTCACTGTACGTTAACTTGACAAGTAGGGGTAATGTGGAGTTGAGTTATGATGAGGCTAGGGTATTGGCAATAAAGACCATTAAGAGGAGCAGTGATCCGATAGCCGCCGAGAAGGGGGCTTACGATGTTGGGTTCAATTGCTCACTTAACCGATGCGTTGAGTGCCCAATAGGTGACTACTGCTCCAGGTTCACGTCCTTCACCATAAGCCTAAGTTAACCCAGGTGCATTCACGGTGTCCACCATTCAAAGCCTATCAACTTAAGGCTATTCATGTGCCTGACGGCAAGCACGAAGGTCTTCCTAACTGTGTGGCTCAGCCTAGCGGCCCTGGTCACGTCAAGCGCCGTTATGTTTCGCCCTGGGTCTATTAGGTGGACCAGCATGGGTGCGTGGTCAATGCCAGGCCCCTTCTCGTACACTGCATACAGTGACCCAAACTTCAAGCCGCTCCTAACCACGTAACCCCTATCCCTAAAGTACCTGTACAACTCGTAAACCAACTCACCATGCTCATACCTCCTCTCAACCAACCCCCTGAGGGTATCCTTAGTCACCGGGGACCCATTGTCATCGGTGACGGTGAGTAGCCCTAGTTCAACTAGGTAGAGGGCTTCAAGTGGGGATAGGTGTATGTGCGAGTTGAGCGAATCCACCTCCTCAACCTTAACCTTATCCTTACCTAGGAACTTCCCGAAGAACCCCAACTTGTACAATACCCTGGACTCCTCAATACTGGGTATTATGACCTTATCACCCTTAAGCACACCCTTAAACCCGCTTATCAAGCCTCCCTTAACACCTTGAACCATACCTAACGTCTAGGTTATGTAGCTAAGTTATTTAACCCTTTCCTTATCCCTTTAAGGTCAACACCACGGTGTATCCAGTATTACCATTAAGCCTATGGGTTAAGTATTTTAACCATAGGTGTAAATTTGAATGTTAATGTTTAGTGGAGAGGATCTTAAGGCTATTCTCAGGAATTACCCAACCGGGGTTACCGTGGTTACGACCGTCAATAAGGGGGAGTACTATGGCTTAACCGTCAACTCCTTCGCCTCTGTATCGCTTAAACCACCCCTGGTGCTTGTTGCGATAGATAAGAGCCTGGCGTCACATAGGGCCATTAGTGAGTCGATGGTTTATGCCGTTAACATACTGCCCTACGACATGAAGGACGTGGCTATTAGGTTCGCCACTGCGCCGAGGGAGGAGAGGTTCAGAGGGTTGAGACTTTTCACCGCTAAGACTGGTTCACCAATAATTGACGGTTCAATAGCCTACCTAGACTGCAGGGTGGTGGCTACCTACGATGCAGGTGACCATACGTTATTCATAGGTCAGGTTGAGGATGGTAGGGTCCTCAACGCTAAACCCCCATTAATATACCTAAACAGGAATTACTACACGCTTCAGGTATAGGCATAATGCTTAATTAACCCAGCTTAACCCTTAGGTGTGGAGGATTGGTTAAGGGGGCTTAGGTCAATAATGCTGAGTAGCCTTAACTACAACAGGCTGCCAATACCCGTTGAGAGGGGTGTTTGCAGTGAGTGGGCTAGGGGGATGGGGATACCTGAGTCTGGTGACGCAGTGATATACACATCATGCCTATACCAACTCGTGCCTTACATAAACTCCTTCACAGGTCTAATGGAGAAGGCCCCACCATCTGCATTAGGACCGTTGGTCAATAGGTTAAGTCACCTGGTTGCCAGCTTCGCCAGGGTTGCCTTGAAGCCGCCTAGGAGTGAGGTTGATAGGGTTAACGGTATAGTTAGGGCCATAGCGACCCTGCTCATTAGGAACGGCGTCAAATTCGCCTACATGCCCGACGAACCCTACTCAGGGGCCTTACTTTATGAACTTGGGTTCGAGGATGACTTCAAGGAATACTTCTCCTCAGTGGTCCTAAGCTACTTCAGGTCTAGGGGAATTAAGAACGTGATAACCATAGACCCCCACACCCACCACATACTGACAGTCGTGGCGCCCAGGTTCTTCGGGGACTTAGGGTTAAGGGTAGTTAACTACATGGAGTTGATTAAAGGTGTGGATAAGGCTAAGGTAAGTAGGGTTGTTATTCACGATTCATGCCTCTACTCAAGGTACCTCGGCATGAGGAATGCATATAGGGTACTGCTTGAGAAGGCTGGGGTTGAGCACGTTGAAGACCCCTACGTAACCGGGGTCTCAACATCAATGTGTTGCGGAGGACCCGTGGAGTCGATAAACCCATCCCTATCCAACAAGGTGGCTAGGCTAAGGATCGACGCCTTATCTAAGTTATCCAATAATGTAGTGGTGGCTTGTCCAATATGCTACGCCAACCTATCCAGGAACAGTGGGGGTAGGGTTAAGGTACTTGACTTGGCTGAGGTTTTAACAGGAGCCCAGTGACTAGGCCATACGTCATTAACTTAACTTGGGATAGTTGACTAACCCAGGGTGAGGGCGTAGCCACAGTGCCGTTAAATTTACCCCAGTGATGGCCTAGTCCTCAATGATGCTAATGCCCATTGAACGGGCGTAGTTAAGGAGCTTGTTGATGCTGCTCCATGACTTAGCCTTAACGATAGCCACGTCGCCAATTAACTCAACCCCAAGCCCCAGTTCATGAACCTTATCCTCAATGAGCCTATACACAACAACACCCATAGCTATTGTAAAATACCCATCAGGCCCCTTAACCCTACGCACGTTAATGGCATCGAGCCTTAAGCCATGTCTCACTTAACCACCCCCATTTTAACGAGCTCCTCATTAACCTTCTTCATTATGCTTACCGCCTTATCCATTAGGTTAAGGTGCCTCGGCATTATTGCGAAGTTGTCGTCACCAACGGCATACTCAACCGAGCATTCATTATCCTCGCAGAGTATGGATACGTAGACTGACAGGTCCTCGGCTAGCCTAACCATAATAACCTTCTCTGACCCGTAGTCCTCAACCTCCACCTGCCCATAGTCCTTAAGCTCATTCATAAGCTTATTAACCACGTCACTGGTTTTAGCCTTCATTAGGTTAGTGACCTGGACGTAAGTTATTAAAGTTACTAAGCATTATTATCCGTCTTCGCTTCCTTTTAAACCGGGCTAATGAAGCCTCGGCATCATGGGATAACTTTAGGTAACCTTAAATTTGGCTTAATTAAACATTAACTGGTTATTAATGCCAAGTGCTGATGTTGAGGAGCTGAGCATTGTGCAACTGGATCCGGTGAGGGATGGTGAGGAGGTTATTGAGTTCTATAGGTCGCTTAGTAGGCAATCCATCAAGTCAAGGTTCATGTGCATGATGAGTGATGTGGAGGGTTGCGTTAGGTCATTATTGGCATCAAGGCCGATAATATACGGTGTTAGGCGTGGCGGCGAGTTGATAGCTGTAGGCGAGGCCTACGGTAAGGGGGGTGTTTATGAAATAGCGCTTGTGGTTAAGGATAAGCACCAGGGTAGGGGTATTGGAAAGATGCTGGTTGGCTTCATGCTAAGTGACCTGTTCAACAATAGGGGTGCCACGAGGGTTTACGCATACATGAGCATCGACAACATTAGGATGGTTAGGATCTCCAGGTACTACGGGGGCAGGATCATGACTGATGGCGATACCTACAAGGTTGTGTTTGACCCAGTTAACCTGAGGCTAAGGCGAAATTAACCCACTGGGTTAAACTGGGAGAGCAACTCGGTTACCCTCCTCGACAGTTCCCTAAGTTCCCCCAGGGATGCGCTACCCTTAATCTCAAGCCTAATGATTAGCCTTAGTTTACCTTCCCTAAATCTAACCGTTAAGTATGCCCTATCCCTAACCAAGTCAACCTCCATCAAAGAGGAAACCCCCCTCTTAACGTCACTGCCACCTAGCTTAACCTTAACATCAACCACGTCGCAGTTGAACGTAAGGCATGGCCCCTCCCTAATCCTCTTAATTAAACTAGCCACATCAATCAGCTCCTCAGCCATAGGGCACATTGGATACAGCCCTATTAAAAGTTAAGTAACATGAGACATCAGTGTTTAGTGAGCGCCACATAGCTCATTCGCATTAAGTATTGAGCAGTTTAGGTAATTGAGTAAAGCTTATAACCCATTAGCCCATGAATGTAAACAGGGCCGGTAGTCTAGCCTGGAAGGACGCCCGCCTTGCGATGCCTAGGCACGGGATCGCGGGAGATCCCGGGTTCAAATCCCGGCCGGTCCACCAGTAATCGTGCGTATTTAATACAGAAAACTGTGATATTGGATTCTGCTTCAGGGTAATGGGATGGCTCAGGCAACTGTTTTGTTTAAGTAGTTTGGTGTGAAATTGCTAACAGCCTACTTAATTAAGTTTCAGTCCTATATCTGCTACATGAAGTATAACCTACGAGTTTATGCGGACGGACTTCGCGTGAAGTTAGCCTGAAATTACGTGTTGAAAAGGTTAAAGCCTTGAGGTGGCTGCCTGCGGTTATTTAATGCGTTAAGATTAAGATGTGGAATCATTGTTAAGGAGTTTAAATTAACTTGACCTTAAAGGTGATTATCATTTTATCATTTACTTTTAACTAGGATAAACAACTCTTCAATACTTTTAAAGTGTTTTAACGCTACTTTAATCATGGTTAGGTTCCCGGTGGAGTTACCCTCTGGTCCCTTTGAGGCCACTTGGGATTCCCTTAGGGGTTATAGGGTTGCCGGTTGGTTTAGGTACGCTAAGTTTGGGGTATTCATACACTGGGGTGTTTACTCGGTCCCAGCCTGCTGCAATGAGTGGTACCCTAGGAACATGTATATTCAGGGTAGTAGGGAGTTTAAGCACCACACTGGGCATTACGGCCCCCATGACAGGTTTGGTTATAAGGACTTCATACCCATGTTCACGGCTGATAAGTGGGATCCCAATGAGTGGTGCAGCCTATTTAAGAGGGCTGGGGCCAAGTACGTTGTACCAGTGGCTGAGCACCATGATGGATTCTCCATGTGGGATAGCTCAATAAATAGGTGGAATGCCAAGAGGATGGGGCCAGGCAGGGATGTTATAGGTGAGTTGGCTAAGGCATGTAGGGATGAGGGGTTGATATTCGGGGTATCTTACCATAGGGCTGAGCATTGGTGGTTCTTCGAGGGTGGTAGAAGGTTCAACTCGGATGTTAATGACCCAAATTACAGTGATCTCTATGGACCAGCAACCCCAATCAAGGAGGAGCGTGTGCCCGGTCACCCGTGGCCTGAGCCCGTGGAGCCGCCTAACGAGGCCTTTCTTAATGACTGGCTGCTTAGGGCTATTGAACTCGTTGATAAGTATAGGCCCCAGCTATTTTACTTCGACTGGTGGGTTGAGTACCCATCCTTCGAACCATACCTGAGGTTCTTCACGGCCTACTACTACAATAGGGCTTCCCAGTGGGGTGTTGAGGTTGTGGTTAACTATAAGCATAATGCAATGCCCGAGGGTGCAGGTGTGCTTGATGTTGAGAGGGGTAAGCTAGACCGCATTAGGCCTCTACCATGGCAAACCGATACCTCAGTCTGCCTAAACACGTGGGGCTTCACCAACGATTGCCAGTATAGGCCCGTTGACTCCATCATACATGACCTTATCGACATCGTCAGTAAGAATGGTAACCTACTGCTTAACATTGCGCCTAGGGCTGATGGCACTATCCCCGAGGAGCAGGTTAAGATGCTTAACACTGTTGGTGAGTGGCTGAGCGTTAACGGTGATGCAGTGTACGGTTCAACACCATGGGTAACCTACGGTGAAGGGCCCACCAGGCAACCCACAGGTGAGTTTAAGGAGACTGAGTGGCTTAAGGTTAGGTACACCGGTAGGGATTGGAGGTTCACCAGGAAGGGTAATGCAATATACGCAGCGGCACTAGACTGGCCAGGTGAGGAGGCTGTGATACAATCACTGGGCGCAAACCTGAGGCTACTTGAGGGTGAGGTTGAGGAGGTGGAGCTACTGGGCTACGGCAAACTAAGCTTCACTAGGGATGAGAGGGGACTTGTGGTTAAGATGCCTAACGACGCCAAGAGGCAACCCACATACGTGCTGAGGATTAAGGTGAGGTAGTTAATCAACTTGAAGACTTAGGTAATCACCACTAGCCCGTAAAGTAGATAGGGTGCCGGCGTCCAGTTGATGATTGGGTTATGTAATTAAGGTTCCCTAGAGGCCCATGTAGCGCCTTAGGGCATTGCGGATTCCGTAATTTTAATTTTTCACTCACCTCCATCATTCTCCATCACGCCTAGGTAATCATACATCCACCCCCTCCTGGCGTACTCCTCATAAATGCGCCAAATCCTCCTTGCGCTAACCAATCCAGTATAATATCCTTCATTTTCAAGAACCCTCTTAACCTCACTTATGAAGTCAATTGGTTTAACATAGGGCTTCTCACGCATAACCCTTAATATGGCTTGGGCAATGTCCTTATTGTGGGGGTATGGTCTCTTACTGTGCATAACCACCTGTTTTTAGACCCCTTAACTTACTAATAAACCTTAATTTAACTAGCCGCCGCAGCCCATATATGGCCACTAGGCCAATGGTTAATGGTAAGGTTTACCACCTGGCACTGGGGCCGGGGGAGGCTGCACCATACGCCCTACTGCCAGGTGACCCGGATAGGGTTGAGTTAATAGCCTCCATGTGGGATGAGGTTAGGGTTAAGGTTGAGAGGAGGGAGTACAGGACCTACGTGGGCTCATACAAAGGAACCCCAGTGATGGCCACCTCCACGGGGGTAGGGGGGCCGTCGGCCTCAATAGCCATTGAGGAGCTTGCAGCATTGGGCGTGGGCACGATGATTAGGGTTGGGACCACTGGTTCGCTGCTCTCCAGCGTTAAGGTGGGTGACTTGGTGATAAGCAGCGGTGCCCTTAGGCTTGACGGTGCAAGTAATGATTACGCTCCTCTAGGTTACCCAGCGGTCCCCCACCCAGACGCCCTAAATGCCCTGATCACGGCGGCTGAGGGGCTTGGGGTTAGGTACCACGTCGGCTTAACGGCAACCACAAGCACCTTCTACACTGGGCAAGGTAGGCCCGGGCTTAGGGGTTACTTACCGAGCTGGCTGAGGGATGTTGTGGGGGTGCTTAGGTCCATGAGGATTATCAACTTTGATATGGAGACTGCTACACTCTTAACCATAGCCAACGTCTACGGTTTGAGGGCTGGTTCAGTCATGGCTGTTATAGCTAATAGAGAGACTGATGAGTTTAGGGCTGAGGCTGGTGTTGAGGATGCGTGTAGGGTTGCCAATGAGGCTGTTAGGGTGATTAGGGAGTGGGATGAGGATTACCCTGATAGGGAGGTTAAATCAATCCCAGCCCTATTAAAGAAGAGGAGGTGACTCCTCAGCGCTTAACCAACTCGGGGGTTATGTACCAGTCTATAACCCACCCCCCACCTAGGTATCTGAGCTTCAATACACCTGAGTATCTGAAGTTAACAACTTGAATACTGGAGTTACCGACAACCAGTAGTGAAACTAACTTGGATAGGTGGGGCAGGTGGCCGACAATCATGACGCCGTCGCCGAGCTCACCAAGCTTACCGGCGATGATGCCTGGGTCATCGTTAGGGTTTAAGCCGTCGATGGCCTTTATGAACCTGGCGTTTAGGTACTTGGCGAATATCTCAGCTGTTTGAAGAGCCCTAGCCTTACCACTATGCACAACCCCATTAACGCTGACCCCAACCCCAGCCAGGTACGAGGCCACTAGGGTGGTTTCAGCCACACCCTCCGGTGTTAGCTTCCTCTCAGGGTCAACCTTCTCATCAAAGGCCTTCCCATGTTGAACCAGGTAAAGGGTATCCACACCTTAATTAGCTGGCATCGTCATTAAAAACTCTTCCCCATGCCGAGGCTAATGCTACTTAACCTTGGTTAACTTAGCCATGAAGAAGCCTGGGGTGTCCTGTATGTGTGGGTGGAACCTCCTCGATAATCCGTCGAAGGCTCTTTGACCAGCTGGTATGTTGACGTACTCAACGTTGAAACCCAACTCAATGGCCCACTTAACGTTCTCCTCATTCTCCATGGGTGGGAGTGTGCAGGTTGAGTAAACCAGTACGCCACCTGGCTTAAGTAAGGCGTGCGCGGCTTTGATGAACTGCCTCTGGTAGTTCACGTAGTTCACCACGTCCCTCATGGTTAACTTGAAGTGTAACTTTGGCCTAACCCCAGCGTCGCTGCAGGGTGGGTCAATGAGCACCTTATCCACGTTACCCGTTAATTCAGGGTGATTGTTGGGGAGGAACCTGCTATCCTCAATGTAGGTCTGGAGCCTAACCCCAAGCCTGGTTGCATTATACTCAACCTGCCTCACCTTAGCCCAACTCCTATCCACAGCCAGCACAGTGGCCCCATTGCCAGACAACTGGGCTACGTGGGTTGCCTTACCTCCAGGCGCAGAGCACATGTCAACTATGAACTCGCCAGGCCCTGGGTCAATTAACCTACCAACCCACTGCGCCGGTAGTGACTGCTCATAGAATAACCCAAACCTCCACTCATCGAGGTCCCTCAACTTAGGTAACCTATATACGGATTTAATAACCTCAACAACAATGCCCCTAAACCCCTTCCTAAAGGTTGAGGAGTCAACCTTAACTATTCCAAGCGCCACTATCTCGCCGTTGGGCGATATTACGTTAACCTCATCCCCGGCATTAATGTTACTGGGCATGTAGAGCACGCCAGGTCCATATAGGTTTGAGCCTAGGTAGACACTTTCGGCGGCGTACTTATCCGCAACTATGTACTTGACGCTGGATTCAACCCTATTGGGCCCCTCCGTTGGGAACCATAGGGCCTCCTCAAGCACCTCATCCCTGTAGGCTACTAGACCCTTATCCCTAAACCTCTTGGCCAACTCATCCGTGCTTATCTTCAGGGTGTTAACCCTGATGTAGTATCTTCTGGGTGGCTTCCTCACGTTTTCGAAGTAGGCGCCTATCTCGCCATCATCCATGTACTGGAGTAGACTCCTATAAACATCGTACCCAAGCTCAATATCCTTAGCCACCTCTATGAACCTCTCATTTCCCTTATTAACCATGCCGCCTTAAGTTAACCTGGCCTTGTTCTTAAACCTCTCCAGGGACTTAAGTATGATCTTAGTGGCGTCGTCTGGGTTTAGTTTTGATATTCTCCACAGGTCCATTTGGTCATCAACCACATACATTATTGACTTAGCCCTTGAAATCTTCTCCTTAAACTCAACCTTAATCACCCTCTCCTTAGATAGCTTACTAAGCATCTTAGCTGCCTTAAGTATGTTCCTGTGCTTCTCGTCAAGCCCAGCTAGCTTAACAAGCGTGGCCGTCTTTATGGTAACCCTCCTGCCCCTGGCGCCGCCTATCAGCTTAACCAGCGCCTTAGCCAGCTTCTCCTCTATATTGCCACTTTCAACCATTGCCACCACCCCCATTCAACACCTTAGGCACGTTCTTATCGAAGGGTGGGTATATTATACCCTTCTCCGTTATTATGGCTGTAACGTACTTTGGGGGTGTTACGTCGAAGACTGGGTTATACACCTTAACGTCGCTTAGCGTTATCGGAACCCCCCTGATTAACTTAACTTCACTCGGATCCCTCTCCTCAATCTTAACATCATTTACATTATTAACTAAGTCAAAGCTTGAGGAGGGGGCTAGGGCGTAGAACGGTATCCCGAGTTCGTGGGCTATCACTGCCTCCTTGAACGTACCCACCTTATTAAACACGTGCCCATCCTTTAAAATCCTATCTGCACCAACCATGATGCTGTTAACCATGCCCCTGTACATCACTAGCCCAACTGCCGTATCCGTGATTAGGGTTGTGTCTATGCCCTCCATGACGAGTTCGTAGACCGTTAACCTAGCCCCCTGGAGCCATGGCCTAGTCTCAGGCACAATCATGGAGACCTCCATGCCTAATGCCTTAGCCAGCTTAACTGGGGCTAAGGCTGTGCCTAGGCCTGTCCCTGTGGCTAATCCACCTGCGTTGCATTGGGTCATCACCACGTCGCCGTTGTTAAGCTTCTTAAGGCCGTGGAGACCCATGGCTATTTCCGCCTCATACTCCTCGTTGAATATTGAGTCTGCCTCAGCCTTAAGCACATCTACCAGTTGCCTAACGCTCCTAGCCTCACCATTACTTATGCTTAACCTAGCCCTGTTAAGCATCCTGCCTGTCGCCCAAGTTAGGTTAACCGCGGTTGGCCTAGCTGGGTCCATGACGCTCTTGGCGTGCTCAAGTGCCCTCAGGGCGTCGTCTAGGTTACTGATCCTGGTCATGTTGCCTAATAGGCCAAGTAGCATACCGTAGGCTGCGGTTATCCCTATCGCAGGCGCCCCCCTAACCTTCATGGTCCTTATGGCATCCGCAACCTCCTCGGGCGTGTGAAGTTCAACGTACGTCGTCTCGAAGGGTACCTTGGATTGGTCAAGTATTACCAATTTGCCATCCTTCCACTCTATGGGTTTAATCTTAGGTTTGTAAATCCTCTTAACCTCATTAATACTAATATTCATCAACAACCCCTTATGGTATCCTTAATTTTAAGGGAGTTTAAAATTTTTCTCACTAGGTGTTAATTTAGTCTTAAGAAGTTTGCAAGAATCTCAGCAACCCTTCTACTTCTGGTTACCAGTAGACTCACCCTGGGTTGCTCATTAATCGGCACCTCACCTATGCTACGCCCATTAGTGGTCATGATTAGTGACTTAAGCTCCTTAGCTATGACGTAGGCCGCCGCTATGTCATACAGTCTCAGCCTATTCCTGACGTCTAGGAAGAAGAGGAGTTTACCTAAAGCCGCCATGGTTATCTCAAGGCTGGCCGCACCAAGGCTCCTAATTTTAAAGCCGCCGAGGCTCCTGTATAGTTCAGCTAAGCCTTTAAGTACATTAACATCCACCGTTGGTTCAACGTATATTGACGCCACTGGCTTATCAAGGATACTTGAGTCGAATGAAGCTGGTTCACCATTTATGAAGGCCCCCTTATCCCTCTCGGCGTAGTAGGTTACCCCTGTGCTTACGTGGTGGATAACCCCAGCCTTAATGTCGGACAACGTTAAGTTATCCTTATACCTAGCAACAGCTATGGATACTGAGTAGAAGGGTACGTCTAGGACGAAGTTTAGGGAACCATCGATCGGATCCACTATGAATAAGTACTCAGGTTCACCATCACCAACCTTAACCACCCCCCTCTCCTCGGTGATCACAATTGCCCTTAGCCCCTCAGCCTTAATCTTATCGATAATAGCCCCCTCAGCCACCCAATCAATACCCCTGGTCACGTCACCCACCCCGGACTTCATGATCCTCTTGTAGGATGGATCCTTAGACTTCTCGATGATGATCGGGGTAACCTTAGCCACAATATCCATTAGCAGTGATTGGAGGTTAACCTCACCCACATTTATCAAGCCAACTCACGGGTGAATGCTTTTTAATGCTTTCCCTATCAACACCTGATCATTAGTGTTTTCTCACCTAGTTCATGCCGGTTGACTTCATGGGCCACAGTCTAGGGAACTTCATTCATCTAAGTAAATCGAGACTCTAACCGTGGCTAATAAGCGCCTTCAGTAGCATGAGTAAAAACTACGTGTATTCATCGAGAGATCTGATCCTCCCTGCCCTTTGGGGTGGGGATTTCCTGAGATCTTGGGGGTTTACCTGCCTTTACTGCGGGCTACTGAACATCCTGCCTAGTGTTGGTTATAAATCCACCACCATGAGACCTCACGCAGTGGAGTTACCCAGCCCCTAGAAGGGCTAGGCTTGACTGTTGTCATGTAACAATCGGTGTGAGGTTATTGGTGGTGGAATAGCTTGACACCACATGATAATAATGGTCAAGTCTCGCTTCTTCTAGGGGTGGTGTTGTTTCTTTGTTTGTTTAAAGTTTTGGTCTATTGTCCAGTATTTTTGCTTCTGGTTATCCTTTAATTCCTCCCTTTGCTTAGCTTTTTCTGGTGCCTGGGGTGGTGCCTCCGAAAGGGGGTTTAGCCTATTCGGATGAGCCGGTGGGGCGATACCCCACCCTTTTCACCACCCTGGGCACGCGTTCCTCTAGGGCAAGGGGGAAAGGTGACAAGGAGCAAAACAGGAACAAGAGGACTATTAGGCTTAGGTTGTTGCCGAACGGTGCCCAAGAGCGTAAATTACGGAAGCTAGCAGATGCCACTGCTAAATTATGGAATGAACTGAATTATGCCAGGTTGGTGCAGTTTAGGGCAAGTGGCAAGATAGACTTCAAGGGTACTGGACGTGAACATTACCACAAATATAAGGGTAAGCTGGGCGTGAATGCTGGTCAAGTCATTAACCTGAATAATGGCGCCTGGAAGTCCTTTAAAACACTACTCAGGCTATACAAGCAAGGTAGGTTGCCTAAATTCATGGGTAAACCATCACCCCCTGGCTTCTGGAAGGATAGGTTACTAGGCAAGAGGGAGTTAATAATCCTCGTTAGGAATGATAGGTACTACATTGAACAAGTGAATGGTGGAGAGGGTTACATAGTCCTAAAGGACTGGAATTTAAGGATCAAGTATGCTGGTAGGGTTAAGTGGGCTGGTAAGCAGGGCACGTTGGTGATTAAGCTTGAAGGCAATAGGTGGTTCGCCTATGTGCCGATTACTGTCGGCGAGAAGCCTGCTAGGAGTAACCCGAGGGGTTACGTTAAAGGCGCTCACGAGAGGATACGGATAGAGAATCCTAAGGGCAATAACAAGGCTTTCATAGACATTGGTTTAAACAACCTGTTTGCAGTGGTTTTCAACCACACCGACACCGCCATTTTAATCAAGGGTTCGAGTATTAAGGCGGAGTATTATTACTGGAAGCGTGAAACCAAGACCTACCAGGCGATTAGGGATTGGTTGAGGAATCGTGGCTTCAATACATGGAGGAGGTACCACATGTTTTACCTTCATGCTGTTTACAAGAGGAGGGAGGGGTTAAGGCACTATTACCGCACGGCAATTAGGTTCCTGGCTAAGGAGATTCATAAAATGGGTGTTAATGAAGTCTTCGTTGGCTACCCCTATTTAGTGAGCCAGGATGATGGCAACGAGTATAACACCAATGTTTGGTGGTTCAGCAAAATCATTAATTGGCTTGGTGATGTTCTTGAGGAGTACGGCATAAAGCTAAACATAGTCAATGAATATGGGACTAGTAGACAATGCTCCATCTGTGATGTAAAGCACAAAAACGGGAGAGTAATGCGTGGATTGTACATATGCCCAGTAACGGGCATAAAGATTAACGCCGACCTAAACGCAGCAAGAAACATTGCAAAGAAGGTAGGTTATAACACACCAATACCGAGGAAGATACTGAGCTACATAGTCACTACTAACGGAGTAAAACCAATAACCCCCAAAGAGGGGGAAACAACCAAGACCCCCACAGTGAAACCCTCGCCCCAAAAGGGCGAGGAGGGGGTCATGTTAAATAACACTGTACCGTATTAGCCTACCCAGTTCACTGGTTACATAGTCAAGTAGCCATGGATCTACCCTACCGAAGGGCCCATTAACGGTTACCCTAACTGTCGATAAGGCCACTGCCCTTATGAAGGCGTCAACTGGGTTTAACCCCATTTTTAGGTAACCGGCTAATGAACATACTAGGACATCACCGGCCCCTGTTGGGTCAACAGTATCTACCCTAACAGTGCCATCGAACCAGTAGACCCTACCCCCGGTGTACATTTTAGCCAGTTTACCACCCATTGAAACCACCAATACCTTGTCCCCTGGGTTAACTGGACTTTGGTTAACCTCCTCGGCACTAACCTTAACTACGTCGGCGTACCTCAACGCCAATTCAACGATCCCCCTATCCCCACTGTTAAGCACCAGCCCATCCTCCATGAACCTCCTTGTGAAGCCCTGCAGGTCAATAGCCATCAACTTCACCTCACCTCTAATGCTCTCAACCAACCCCCATGAGACCTCGCCGGCAACTGGATTGATAACCACGGCGTCTTCGTCAATCACTAAGTCTTCGCTCCTAATATCCCTGCACCTGTTAATTAGCCATAGGGTTCTACCCATGTCTCCACTATACCTTATCCTAAACCTGGTGGTTTTACAGGAATCATCAACCTTAACTCTTCTTAAGTCTACGCCGAATTCCTCGTACAGCCTAAACGCTGGTTTAAAATCGGCGCCGACTACTGATATGGGCTTAACCATGAAGCCCACTTGCCTAAGGTAGGTGGAGCAGAATGTGGGCGGGCCACCTGGGCTTATTCTACTAACCCCTGGAAACTCCAACTCATCAATGGTCATGTGCCCTATGACTAACACTGGACCATTAACCGGGTGGATTTATTAAGCATTATTGGGAAAGGTTTATTAAAAAGTGCCTACTCAGGTGTTAATTTACCATGGCTATAAAGTTCTGCCCAAGGTGTGGATCTATAATGAAGCCGTATAAAAGTGGTAACGGCGTAGTGTGGAAATGCCCTAAATGCGGCTATGTGGAGAACGCATCAACGGCAGTGCCCCTTGTCGAGAAGGCGGTCATTGAACATAAGCCTGACGAGAAACCTGTGATCATCACTAAGGCCGCTGAGAACCTACCTAAGGTTAAGGTTACATGCCCAAGGTGTGGGAACGATGAGGCCTACTTCTGGGTTCAACAAACTAGAGCCGCAGATGAACCGCCAACTAGGTTTTATAGGTGCACTAGGTGCGGTTACACCTGGCGTGAGTACGAGTAGGGTGGGTCAGATTGAGGATACTTGTGACTAATGACGATGGCTTATCGTCGCCGGGCATAGTGACCTTAGCTAATTCACTGGCTGGGGACCACGAGGTCCATGTAATAGCCCCTGAATCTCAACTAAGCAGCATAGGGGCGGCTAGGACGTATAATAGGCCTATAAGGGTTTGGAGGTGGAGCAATGGTTTATACGGCGACTCAGTGGACGTGTACGCAACTGATGGAACACCCTCAGACGCTGTCTTCATAGGCATCAACATGTTTAAACCAGACATTGTAGTAAGCGGCGTTAACCTAGGTGAAAACGTTGGACTTGAGTCACTCTTCATAAGTGGTACCATTGGGGCTGTGGTGCAGGCATCGCTAATGGGTGTACCGGGACTGGCAGTATCAATAGAGGTCCCACCCAGTGGTAAGTTCACTATACCGCAGATTAAAGGGGACTACTTTAGGGACGCAGTCAGCGTCGTTGATGGTATTGTGGGTTACGTTGAGGCTAAGGGCTGGTTTAACGGCATCGACGCATTATCAATAAACGTACCATCACCAGGGAGGTGGAATGGGAGTTATAAGGTGGTTATGCGCCTAGCCAGGGTTCTATTTAAGGAGACTCTAATTGAATCCAAGGATCCGAGGGGTGGTAATGTGTATTGGAGGTGGGGTG
>Ga0080003_1000161_pt1 | contig 48564 bp, 48 predicted proteins | sample JossMetagenome_FD_69206 | JGI IMG/M metagenome (GOLD analysis project Ga0080003, IMG submission 69206) | Hot spring microbial communities from Joseph's Coat, Yellowstone National Park, USA - JC2_E (SPADES assembly) (version 2) | ecosystem: Environmental > Aquatic > Thermal springs > Hot (42-90C)... | reverse complement strand
CTTGGTCATGAGGCAATTGGTGTTGTAGAGGATTCCGCGGACCCTAGGTTTAAGCCAGGTGATCTAGTTATGCCGATAAATAGGAGAAGTTATAATGGGAAGTGTCTCAACTGCCTAGTAGGTAGACCTGATTTCTGTGAAGCTGAGGAGTACGTAGATGCTGGTACGGTAGGTATGGATGGATTCATGGTAGAGTATTATTATGATGACCCTAAATACCTTGTTAAGGTTCCTGAAAATATCAAGGATATAGCTATACTTGCTCAACCTTTATCAGATCTTGAAAAATCCATAGAGGAAATACTAACAATTCAAAGGAGATTTGTATGGACTTGCGATGATGCAACATACAACTGTAGAAGAGCAATCGTTTTTGGAACAGGTGCCACCGGTACTTTGTTTGCATTATTGCTTAAGACATATGGATTTGAAGTTTACATGGCAAATAGAAGAGAGCCACTTGAGAATGAGGCTGCAATAGCTAAAGAGGCTGGTTTAATATACTATAACTATACAAAGGAGAGTATTGATAAGCTAAAGAAAATTGGATTTGACTTAGTAATAGATACCACAGGCTCATCAGCATCCTTAATCAGAGATGAAATCGAAATACTAAAACCAAATGGAGTGCTTGGTTTATTTGGCTTTCCATCAGAAGGCAACGCCGTTATCCCCTTTGACGTATTTCAAAGATTTATATATAAAGCTAACGTAATTGTTGGGATAATTAATGGACAAAAGCCTCATTTTCAACTAGCTCTCTCGCACCTAGCGCAGTGGAAGGCTATATGGCCTGGTGTTACAAAAAGGCTCATAACGAAGATAATTTCTGTTAATGACAAAAAAGAAGTTATTAATGCCCTTAATGAGAAAGAAAAAGGGGAAATAAAAGTAAAAATCAAATGGGAGTAAACAAAGAGTAAAAAGTAATACTTAAATATAAATAGTCCTTATGGAAAATGTGGCGAAAAACATCAAAATAAAGTTAAGAAGTTCAGAACGATACGAAGGTGTCTTAAACGCGCCTCATAGGGCTTTCCTGAGGGCAATTGGGTTTGCTGACGAGGATATTGGTAAACCTCTCATAGCGGTGGTCGCTGCCTGGAGTGAGGCTGGTCCCTGTAACATACATACCCTGACGTTGGCTAATCACGTTAAGGAGGGTGTTAGGAGGGGTGGTGGTTCTCCATTGACCGTGCCCACAATAGTTGTTAATGATAATATAGGTATGGGTACGGAGGGCATGAGGTATAGCCTGGTGAGTAGGGAGGTCATTGCTGATTCAATAGAGGCCCAGATAAATGCCCATGCATTTGATGGCTTCGTTGGGATAGGTGGTTGCGATAAGACAGAGCCTGGAATACTAATGGCCATGGCTAGGCTGAATATACCAGCTGTTTACCTGTATGGGGGTACGGCGGAGCCCGGGTTTTATGGTAACATGAAGCTAACGATAGAGGATGTTCACGAGGCAGTTGGTGCCTACTTAGCGGGTAAGATAACGGAGGATGAGTTGTATGAGATAGAGAGGAGGGCGCACCCGACCTACGGCACCTGCGCGGGTATGTTCACGGCAAACACTATGGCAGCAATCGCAGAGGCATTGGGCATGGCGCTACCGGGTAGTGCATCCCCACCAGCAACATCAGCCAGGAGAATCATGTATGCTGTTGAGAGTGGTGTTGCATTGATGAATGCTATGGAGCTTGGCATCAAGCCTAGGGATGTGATGACTTACGAAGCATTTGAGAATGCAATAACGGTGCTCATGGCAATGGGTGGATCAACCAATGCAATACTTCACCTATTGGCTATAGCCTATGAGGCTGGTGTTAAGCTCACGCTAGATGATTTCGACAGAATATCCCGCAGAACACCCTACATAGCCAGCTTAAGGCCGGGTGGCGATTACGTTATGGCCGACCTCGATGCTGTTGGTGGCGTTCCATTAGTTATGCTTAAGCTACTAAAGGCCGGCTTGCTAAATGGTAAAGCGATCACGATAACCGGCAAGACAGTTGAGGAGAATCTCAGGGATTACAAATTCCCGAATGTGCCCCACGACCACATAGTTAAGGATGTGAGCAATCCAATAAAGCCCTGGGGCGGCATTAGGATACTAAAGGGCTCGTTGGCGCCTGAGGGTGCCGTCATAAAGGTGGCCGCAACCAACCTATTAAGGTTTGAGGGTAGGGCTAGGCCGTTTAATAGTGAGGAGGAGGCCTTCCAAGCAATTAGGCGTGGTGAGATTAGGTCTGGTGATGTTGTTGTGATTAGGTATGAGGGTCCAAGGGGTGGTCCGGGTATGCCCGAGATGCTTAGGGTTACTGCTGCCATTGTTGGTGCTGGTTTGGGTTCTGACGTTGCCCTGGTCACAGACGGCAGGTTCAGCGGCGCAACAAGGGGCCTAATGGTCGGTCACGTAGCACCAGAGGCAGCAGCAGGAGGACCAATAGCAATAGTAGAAGACGGAGATGTTATAGTAATTGATGCTCAATCGAAGAGGTTAATGATTAAAATAAGCGATGAGGAGCTAAACAGAAGGCTGAGGAATTGGCAACCTCCTCCAATCACCTATCCTCATGGTGCATTAGCAAAATATGCTAAGTTGGTTTCGTCAGCGTCTAGAGGCGCTGTTTTATCTGGATAGTGAATAGTAATATTTTATAAAACTATATAGTAATTCATAGTGTGTCGCTTGATTGGTTTAGGACTTTGAGGGGTGTTGTTTTGTCGAGTCTTAGGGATTCTGGTCTTCCGTTTCCTGTCGATAAGTCCGTCTGCAATGGTTGGCGTGAGGGTTTAGCCTTCGATGAGGGTGTGGGTACGATACTCTACACATCATGCCTATACCAACTGGCGCCTGCCATAGAGAGGGCTGTGGCTGAGCTTGAGAGGTTCGGCGTAACTAAGGGTGGGGTCCTGGCTAGGTTTGCTGTTGTGGGTACTAGGGTCTTTGGTAAGGCGTTACTTAAGCCCAGTGATGAGGATGTTAATAGGGCCTATGGTGTGATAAGGAGTATTTACGGAATGCTCAGAACCCTTGGGGTTAGGTTTAGGGTCCTCGATAACGAACCCTATAGTGGTGCATTGCTTTATGAGTTGGGGTTTGTTGATGATTTTGCGGACTACGCCAGGGAGGTGTACAAGGTGTTTAGGGACAATAGCGTTAATGAGATCATAACCATAGACCCACACACCCAATACACGCTTGAGAAATTATACCCAAGGTACGTGCCCGAGTTTAATATTAAGGTCAGGAGCTACCTTGATTACCTGGGCTCAGGTAAGGTTAGGGTTAAGCTTGGCGAGTTCACAATTCATGACTCCTGCCTATACGCAAGATACCTAAACAAGTACGACCTAATCAGGGGCTTGGTTAGGGGTAAGGCTAATGTTAAGGAGGACCCAGTGTTGACGGGCAGGGACACATCGCACTGTTGCGGTGGGCCGATTGAGTCCACATACCCAAGTGTTGCCGGGAAGGTTTCCGCCAATAGGGTTAGGGAGTTGGTTAAATTATCAAGGAATATTGTCGTTCAGTGCCCAATATGCTACGTGAACCTAAGGAGGGGCTCCCAGGGTATTGATGGCGTTAAGATCTATGATTTAGCAGAGGTCATGGAGGTGATTGGGTGATGATGAGCATTAAGGAGGTTTATGATGAGGTTAGGAAGTGCCAGTTCTGTGGCTTCTGTGAATTTCCATGCCCAACCTTCAAGGCGATGAGTAATAGGTCCTATGGACCCAGGGGGCGCATAAACCTGATAAGGATACTCATTGAGGAGGGTTTTGGTCAAGGTAAACTAATCGAGTTGAATAAGGAGGTTTTCGACCCAATAATGACATGCCTACACTGCGCGGCTTGCGATACGCAATGCCCGGCGGGTATAAGGATTGCGGATGCAATACATAGTTTTAAGTCAATAATCCTGAGAACAATGCTTAAGTAGCGGTGATGGGCAATGAATATCATGTCGAATAGAGATGTGATTAGGGAGCTTGAGGGCGTATTTAAGGATAGGTTGATCACCGAACCACACATACTCGCCCTATACAGTCATGATGCATCTTCGGAGGTTGGCATGATGCCGATGGCTCTCGTTTATCCAGAGAGTACGAATGAAATTACGACCTTGGTGAAGCTAGCCATTAATTATGGCTTTAAGCTATTACCTGTGGGTTCATCAACAAGCCTGTCTGGCAATGCGACACCGAAGCTAGGTAATACCGTGATTGTTGCCATGGAGAGGATGAACAAGATAATCGAGGTCTCGGACGTGGATTGGGTCGCAAGAGTTCAACCTGGTATTAAGGTTGACGATCTAAACCTGGAACTGGCGGGCTATGGGCTGCAGTGGCCTGTTGATCCGGCGTCATCGAAAACAGCCACCGTCGGTGGTGTAATCAATAATGGGGGTGGTGGTATGAGGGGTGCTAAGTTTGGTCCGGCGGCGTATTGGGTACTTGGTCTCGAGGTTGTGATTGGGACTGGCGACGTTATTAGGGTTGGTTGTAGGACGGTTAAGTGCAGGGAGGGTTACAACCTACTCCAACTCTTCATTGGTAGTGAGGGTACACTGGGAATAACGACTGAGGCAACGCTGAGGTTAGCTCCATTGCCCGAATCCTTCGTGGGGTTGATGGCAAGGTTCAGGGACGCGGAATCGCTGGTTAATGCGGTGATTAGTGTTAGGAGGGCTAGGCTTTGGCCAATGGTGACGGAGTTCATTGACGACAGAACAGCCAAGGTTCTCGGCCTAGAGGGTTACTACTACCTGTGGCTTGGTGTTGACACATACGGTGGCAGTGAGTCCCAGATACTCACTAAGCTTAATGATGCAATATCAAGCAGTAACGGTGAGGTTGTGGGAACAGCATCCACATGGCAGGAATTCTCAAAAATACTCGAACCAAGGAGGCTACTCTACTCAGCAACCCTGAAGGCGGCATTCAATGATTATGGCAATGACGTCTTCGTAGCCTTCGAAGACGTTGCAGTACCAATGAGCAAGCTACCCGAAGCAGTCAGGGAAATCCAGGAACTAAGCGCTAAATACAACATAAAGATGATACTCGGTGGACACATTGGCGATGGTAACCTACACCCAAGCATATGGGCCAGGAGGTCCGACAAGGATGAGATGGGTAGAGTCATGAGGTTCTTCGAGGATGTGGGCAGGGTAGCAATTAGGCTTGGTGGAACGATAAGTGCTGAGCACGGTATTGGGACAATGAAGAAGGAACTACTCAGGGAATCGATTAGCTCTAGAAACAATGGTAATGCCGACACGGTACTAAACTTAATGAGGAACGTTAAGAAGGTATTTGATCCATACGGCATATTCAATCCAAATAAAATATTCGATTAAAACACCAAAGCATGCTTATTAATTGATTAATTACCATAAATTTTGAAAACTATCACTTAGTTGTTTTTAATCGCGCTAATCCTTATTAGTGATTGATGGCCTTATGGATAGTATTTTAACAACATCGCCAAAACCAACACCATAAGTCTCCCTAACCCTCTTAGGTATCGTAAACTGCCTAGCATCAGTATGCCTAGTCCTCAACAACCTAACACCCCTCAACTCAATAACGAAGCCCTTATACTCAAGATCCACATCAGCAAACCTCAGGTGAGCAATACCCAACGCCCTAACAAGGCTAGCCGGCACAAGGACCTGGTTATTTATATACACCCTAACCGCGAAGGGAAGTGTCGTAATTTCAAACCTCCTCAACTTCCTACTACGGACAGACACCCTAACCGTCACGTCTACCACCAATCAGTTCCTCAACACTACCACACTTAAAAATACCTCCGTGAAACCACCGTGAAACAACAACGAAAAGCACCAACGTGCACGGTGGTAAAAAGGGTTTCGCTTGGGATAAAGAACAGAAAGAGATTTAAATACAGGATTGAACACAAAAACAATGCCAAGCAAAGCAATAGGAATGGGAGTATGCCCAAGATGCGGAAAACCAGGAACAATAGTAATAAAGGCAGGAAACTACGTATACATTAAGCACGGAAACACATGGCACTACATAGGAACAATAGACAAAGTAAACCTAAACAAAATACTAATCAAAAACCCAGAAAACATAACAACAAACAAACCAAAACAAAAAATCAATTATATAACGATTTCATTAATGGTTATAGCAATCATGACAGCTACATTAGGTATAATCATACTATTTAACTCGCAACACAATAATATTATAATTCAAGGCAATAATAATCTAAACAAAGATAGAATGATTAATTTACTCGTACATTGTAATTATACTATTACTAACACTAATAATGCAGTAATTATATCGTGCAATAATACTGCTTATAATATTACTACGATTAATCTGGGTAATTTTACATTTTTAACTTATAATATCCATTATAGTGAATATTATAATAGCACTATTTTTAAATAGTTTTATTTTGAGCTATTATGATGCCCATGTAAATATTAATACTTGGTTTATCGTAACACTGTAAGAGTTCGGATTATAGATAAATACGAAGTATGTTCCGGGTCCAGGATTGAAGATAACAAATGCAGAACCACCACTTACGTATCCTCCGTATCCTGTTCCCGTATAGGCATTTATAAGACCAACTAATATTGTTGCGTAAGATGGTGACCAAGTTACGTAAACTCCCATCTCTACTCCAGGGCCTAACGTATATGGTCCTATTAGTACTCCTGAGTTGGGTGATAGTACGAATGAGTCTATTCTCTGTACTGGTGGTAGTGTCTTTAGTTTTAGTGGTATTGTTTCTTTGATTATTACTGTGCCTGGTGTGTCTGGCTTTACCTTTGTTATTTGCATTGCCATTGTTGTTCCTGCCATTAGTGCTACTACGAGTAGTAACGCGGGTAGTATTAGTGCTAGTGTTTTTCTCGTCATAAATAATGCATACATTTGTAATTTTTAAATATTACCTCTGTAATTCTTCCCATGCATTTCAATTGCTGTTTCAATTTCCATATTTCATTTTGTAAATAATAACCTTTTAAGATTGAAATTCTGGAACTGATCACTATGGTTACGGAGTTATCAGGTTGAAAGAAGGCTACGTTATCGGTAATCAGCACTCGGCAAACTCGTCATCTTCTCTAGCAGGCGAGGTCCCTACTCATCACTATCGGTGCTCTAATTAATTGCCTTTAAAAGCCTTGGTTCTTCTCTTTAGTTATTTATTATCTAGGTATTAATATTTATTTTATTGTGTAGTAGTATGGCTGTAGTAATATAGGTGTATTTAAGTGTTGTATGTCTTATGTAATAAAATTTATTAATTAGTTAATTTAGTTGTTTATGCGGTGGTTGTATGAGGGCTGTGGATCTTGTTAAGAGGAAGCCCCTGGTTATTACCGAGGATAGGCCCTTCATTGAGGCTGTGGATTTGATGGCTAAGGAGAATACGGGCTCGGTGGTTGTGGTTGAGGATTTGGGTTCCATGAAATTGCGTGGTATAATCACTGAGCGTGATGTCATTAGGGCTTTGTCAAGGAGGTTGCCCCTGGATACTCCCGTGGGTAAGGTCGGCACTATAGGGTCTAGGGTTGTTAGGGCTAGGGTTGATGATTCTGTTGGTACCGTTGCCTCATTGATGGTTGAGTATAGGGTTAGGCATGTGGTTGTTGTTGATGAGAATGATGCCGTGGTTGGTGTGATCTCGATTAGGGATTTGCTTGGGGATTTGGATGCGGTTAGGGAGATTGCCAGATTGGACCGTTATCCAAAGGTTATGGAGTAGGGGTTAGAGCGCGATTTTCAAAATCCTGTAAATGAGCGATGAAATCACTATCAAAATTCCAATAGTTATCCAACCAAGTGTACCTAGGTATTGTATCGCATATCCCATTACTACCATGATTATTGAGCCTATTGTTGAGGATACTGTGAGTAGGTAGCTTGTTGATTGGACAATGAGTATTGGGCTAACTAGGTTATTGATTATGTACAGGATTGAGAGCAATACAACGGTAAATACAAAGCCCACGGCAACCAATACGTAATTCGGTGGGGCGATGCCCATTAAAGCCATCAGTCCGCCCAATATGGTGGTTGCGTAAAATAGTATCTTTCGCCTCTCAACCCTCACGGCGTGCCTGTACTTATACAATAGCGGTGTTAATACTAATAATGCCGTCAACACCACGGTGCTGGCTGTACCGTCCACATGCATAGTTAATGGTATTAACCCTAGGTACACTCCCCAGGGTATTGAAAAGGCTATTGCTAGCATCAAGACATCTGGATTATTCATCACAGCCATTATTGACGCGCTCTTTATTATCACGACATCCTTCATCGTGAAAAGAACAATCATCGAGAGCACTATTGACGCCACACCCAGGTAAAGCACCGTGATCTTCGTTATGTACGCAGCCATTGCCGTGGATATTGCAAACAGCACTGTAATTGATGATAGATATGCCACCTGGATCCACCTGGTTAAACCCCTAACGCTCCACCAACCCAACGTAAGTAGTAATGACGGGGCTAGGTAGAGGCCTAAGCCCATGCCAGCCAGGAATCTCAGGAATAGAGCTGTGTGGTAGCTACTCGTTATTGAGAATATGAGGGATAGGCCATTCAATAGTAGGCCTATGAACATGGGCATCCTATTGCCAACCCTGTTTAGGAGGAATGTGGCGGGTAGTTGGGTTACGGTGAAGCCCGCGAGCGCCGTTGCCATGGGTACCATGTAATACATGGCGCCAAGAATTATCCTCTTTATATTCATTAGGTCAAACATCATTGCCGAGGCATCTAGCCAGTTAAGTAGTATTAGCGATAAACCAGCAATACTAATACCTAGTACATAGTAGGCTTTCTTGATTACCAGGGCGTCAGACTCCTCAACAGGCCTTCCTGTAACCCCCACATGAATTAATCTGTGAAACCCCTTTATCAATGTTTTTAACTATCACCAGCCAAGATAAAGAGAAGAGAGTTGTTAGACCCTGCGGTTTGATACTTCGTGAGTAAGTCTCTAATTTAGTTGATTAACGTATTAAGGTTCTATGGATAACTTAATTGATAATTTTAGTAAGGATTATTTTTAATGAATGCTCGCCTCATCGTCCTTATCGATTTTTAGCGATATCACCGCCTTATTAATATCCTCCCTAACCCTCTCCCTAAACTCACCGTATTGCTCAACCAATGAGCCGAGCTTTTCCTTATACCTCTTCAGGACTAGGTTAAAGCTGCTCACGGCTATGTACCTAATGAGCCTCTTAACAACGAAATTCTCCACCTTCCTAGTTATTAAATAACTAAAGGCCTTCGCCTCCTCAAAGGACTTTATCAACGCCTTTAGTATGAACTCGAGCCTGAGCGGATCCTCAAGCATCCTGTCCAGTATCGTGAAGTCCCTCCTCCTAAGTGCGCCCATTGGTATGAAGGGTAGTGGGAATGTGAGGACCCTAAGTCTCTTGAGCCTGTCCAGGAGCTCCAAGCTCCTTACTACATCATCATCAGTTTCACCCGGTAGGTTTAGTATCATCGTGCCAACCACAACCCAGTAATTATCATTCAATATTCCTATGGCTTCCTCAACCACGTCAGGGTACTGCTCGGGCCTATAGGGCAACGCCTTACCAGCCATTAATAATTTCAAAAGCCTTGGTGAGCCAGTCTCTATACCCATCTCTATGAAGTGCCACGTACCACCCTCATTCATGTACTCGGAAACCTCCTTAACAAGCTTCGGCGCATACTTAACGACAGCTGCTGTGGTGAAGTCTGTGGTCACCTCATAATCATCACCATAGGACTTAACGAGCTTGTAAGCCTTCTCTGTCAGGTCGAGTACCTTGTCTGGGTTTGGTTCAATACCCTTGGCGCCATATCTAAAGAACTCGTCACTGTGCATCGTTATTTCCTTAAAGCCCCCAACCTCTATGTTGAGTTTAATCTCCCTATCGATATGCCCCTCGAATGGGAATGACCTAATCATGCCGCTCAACGTTGGCGTGCAGAATTGGCAGCCCCTCCCACAGCCCCTGGTAACCTCAACCATACCTCCTATGGATGGCGTCACAATCGTCGGTACGACATCTAACGGAACGGGTCTATGGGCAACAACCCTCTCGGGCACGGGTTCCCCCCTCATAATCTTATCAAACAGCAATGGTCCATCCTCCTCGAACTCACCCTCGTAAACAACATCAATGCCCAACTCCCTCTGTTTACCCGTATCCACTATCTGCCAACCCGCCGGTCCACCAACAACAATCCTTACGTGATTCCTATGTTTCCTAATTGCCGGGTTCTCAATGACCTGTAGGAATGATTTTGCTATATAGGGTAATCCCCTATATGGTAAATCAGCCAGTTTCAGGATCCAGTAAACAATGCCGGAGCCGAAGCTGAGCCCCAGTGGGTCCATCACGTAGATGCCCACTATCCTCGTATTAGGCCCAATAACCCTATCTAGCTTGTATGGATCCGCTATTATTACATCATTCCTCGTGTAGCCATGGGCTAATAATGCAGCCTCCACCTTAGCTAGGCCATAGGGAGCCCTCAAAACCCTACCCTCACTATCGCTCTTAACCCTAAAGAACCTCCTGGCTACCCAATCCCTGAAGTAGTTCTCGGGTATTGCGCTTGCGAAGCCTACGACGGAGGACCCGTGGGTGTCGGACATGGTGGCTACCTCGCCCGTGAGAACTATTGGGTATCCACCAGTTGGCATATTGATTTCAGTAATGCCTTGTAGTAAATAAAAACCCTTTCCCTAAGAACATCAATTGTTAACCCCACAAACTTTAAATTAGAAATTGAATCAGCTAATACCCTTACGAGGCGTCCTCGCCCCACAAGCCGTGCACACCAGGACGTATATCCTACCCTCCCTCTCCAGGTAGGTATCGACTGAATGACAGACCGGGCACTCAACGTAGAATTTTATGTACCTCTCATAGACGGCTTCGAGGGTCCTAGGGCTCCTCTCGGCGTAGAGGACGAGAGCATTACCATCAATACTGCCGGGTAGGGCTAACTCCTTAAGGAAGAACCTGGCTATGTGGGTTGGGTCCCTATTAAGCCTTTGCGCAATGTCCCTGAAGTTCTGTATTATGGTCTTCTTAGGCTGAACTTGAATACTAAGCCTTGGAAGCTCTCGCCTCCTCTCTACCTTCGGCATTATTACCGCATATGCCTTATCCAAAAGCTTAAGGTATAATTCATCATACCCACTATCCACCATATTAATTACCTAATCACTAACGGTGTTATTTCGGGTTCTTTAATCTTTTTCCTTATTGTTTAATTGTTGTTAGGACCCTGTGGGTGTGGGTTTGTGGGGCCGCCCTCGTTAGGGCTTCCAGGGCATGGTTGCGTTTTACGTCTGGACCTCCGAGCACGTACTCTGTTTGTTCGTAGAGTCTCTCGAATTCCTTCTCGTCTATCCTACCCTCATAATACGCCAGGATCAGTTCAGCCCTCAACCTTCTAAGCGGATGATGCACGTATTTCACTATACGTCTAAGCAACCTAACGGCATTTTTGCTGTGAAATGTCAGGCCGTCGGTTGTTTCGTATGATTCGATGTGACCAATGATACCGAACTTTTTGGCAATTACTTCTTTCAGTAGATCAAGAATTAACCTCTTCGGACAAGCTTTGCACGCCACAATTCTTACAATAGCATGCACATACTTCTCCTTATCTATGAAGGCACATATTGTACCATCTCCATCGATTTCACCTGCTAAAAACATACTCAGTTCCTCATCAGTGAAGCTATTAAGTATCTTCTCGAACTCGTCAACGCTGAACTCAATGGGCCACGGCCATACATCAATGCCTAGGTCTATGTAGTATGATAGAGTGATCGTTCTATGTATATATTTCGCTATTATTGTACTACTTTTATCCCACTTAATAATCAAGCTCGGCACCTTGACTGTGCTTAATAGCTTTGCGAAAAACACAGCATCAATAGTATTTGTAGTATTTAGCATTAACTTAATTCTTCTAGTAAATTTCATAATCCCTAAATCACTAGCTTTCATCCCAAACCAATATGGTTTCTTTAAGTCGCTCAATTCCTCTAGGCCCTCTAACCAACTACACGGTTCTATGCCGTGTCTCCTGAACTCATTTACGTCGACGCCGATGAATTGCCACATTTCCTCGCACATCTTAACTTCATTCCAGCTGAACTTCTCCCTCAGCATGTCCTCGATACTCTTGATGACATCATTCCTTGTTGCCTTACTTTTCCAATCAATATTGCACCTAACGAGCCACATATTAAGTGCTTCATTGCTTCTATGTAACGCACCCCTAATCCAGCCCTTCGATACAAGCCGTCTAAGCATCCTTAGCAACTTGCATCTCTTCTCATCATCGCTCCTTAACCATAGTTTGTGAACGATATCTTTAACCTTGCTTGTAACCTCTTTATTAACCACATTGCCATTATTGCAGTCCAGCCTTATCATCTCCCCAATTAACCTCATTGTGCATTGCTTGTCGTTGTTTTCTAGGCACCTCATTGCCTTACTTATCAACTCTATGCATGGCTTTATCCTCCCTGCCTGGGTGGGTTTGGGCAGGGAGGCTTCGTTGCTTGTATCCGAGATTTCCTTGATGATCATCAGGCCTTTGCCGCTTTTCGGCGGCCCGTTGATTTTAAACCCACCCATAGCCAAGGCAGCAAAACACCTACTTCGGTGCATAACCAAGGCACCTATGTTTCTTCAGTTCATCCGTGAGTATTTTTGCCGCTTCACTGCATAGTTTTGATTCCATACATACTTGATAGACATGGCTCCATAACTGGCAATCAACACCTCGATACGTCATTAACCAAGCGAGCGGCCAATCCACACCCACACCCGCCAATACTTATCTTATCAATTAGGTTTATAAGGAACCACGAGCATAGGCACGAACAGCAATTCCAATTACACAATGCTCATGATAAGCAGATACAACCACAACAAACACTTAATAACACAGCACGTACCGAAAGCGATGATGAAAAACTACCGAAGGTAGTACTGACGTAAGGACAAACGAACCCAAGGCACAACCACCATAAAACCAAACAACTCACAATAAGAGATCCCATTCATATCTCACGGCCCAGGGCTTTATCTTCCTGCGTCTATGCAGGGTCATTAATGCATTTATTTTAGTGCCTATTTTATATTGTTTTATAAATCTATGGATTTAATACGGTACATCGAGTTTAAGGGGAAACTGCGGGAGGAGTTAGAGGATAGGTTAAGCTCTGAATCATTGAGGATAGCTAGGAAGGATAGTCATACACGTAGGAAGCCGAGGCCTGTGGGATGACTATTCACATAGGCGTTGCTTGTTTGTGTGTTTATTGCTACATCTATGACATAGGATTCACGACTAAGGTTAGGCCATTACCGTCAGAGAACGAGAGGGTCATCGCCATGAGACTCGCTATATGCAAAAACAGAGATAAGCGGAGTATTAAGGAGTATTAATAAGTTCTTACCCTATTGTGGTGCTGGGGGATGTTCGTGAGCACGATTAGTCGGGTTTAAAGTTCTTAATTTCACTAATCCATTAATGACACTGCTTGTGATTAGGGCTGCGAATAGGCGGGGGATGCTTCACGAGATAACTGGTGTAATTAAGGATCATGCAAGTATTGAGTGGGTTTTCGTCTCAATACCATCGGAGAGCGAGAGGGTCATTGCGATGAGGCTCAGTGATTCCCTGCCAATAAATGCGATTGAGAGGTTGAGGGGTATAAATGGGGTTCACGATGTTTGGGCGAGCCATGAGGCGCCAATGGAGCTGGTGGGCTTTGATAGGGAGATACTCAGGAGCATATTAATCCACATGGTGCAGAGTGGTGGTGAACTTCATTCCTTCTTAAATAAGCTCGGTTATGAGATGGGAGTATCCATGGCGAGTACGATGCTTAGGACAAAGTACATAATACCAGCGATCACAGATCCGGCGAGAATCTTCGAGACAGCGGTTGAAATGCTTGTGGTTATGAATCTAGCTAGGAGCGCCGAGGATGTGAAATTAAATAATGAGAAGGGTGGTTATGTCGCAAGTCTATCACTAACCGAACCCTTTGACCTAGATGCTGGACTGCCTTTCACCAGGGGGTATATTCTAGGTTTAACAAAGGTTCTTTTGAAGTGTGATTGTAGTATTGATGCTGTAATAAGCAAGTCCAGGGTTAACTTCTACGTGAAAAAGTAAATAGTTGATGCACCAAATCTGTAATAAACAATCTTTAAATAGGAAGGCACGCCCGCAATTAGTTAATGGAGAGTTGGATTAAGTCGTTGATAGACATAATGAGAAAAAGCCTTGATGCCAATGGTTTACCAATACCAATGGATAAATCCAACTGCACAGAATGGGCTAGGGAATTGGGTATACCCAAGGGTGGTGACACGATAATATACACCTCATGCCTCTACCAAATGGCACCAATGATAAACCAACTAGTCCCATGGATTGAGAAGCTACAAAGCACACCACTAATGAGCCTAGCCAGTGTACTCTCCAGGTTCGCAAGCTTCGTAATCAAGCCAAACAAGGCAGATATCGATAGGGCCAACAACATAATGATGAGCATAGCGAGGTCCCTACAAAGGGCTGGGGTAAACTTTGGCTACCTCTATGAGGATGAACCATACAGCGGTGCCCTACTTCATGAATTGGGTGCTGAGGAGTACTTCAGGGAGTACTTTGAGGATAGGGTGTTGAGAATCTTCGAGAAGTACGGTGTCAAGAAGGTCATAACAATAGATCCCCATACACATAACGTGTTAACCAATGTGGCGCCGAAGTACTTTAAACTAAATTTTGAGGTCGTTAACTACCTAGACCTGCTCAAGAATGCCAAGGTCAAGCCCAAATTTAATGGTGAGGTCGTGATCCACGACTCCTGCCTATACGCGAGGTACCTGGGCAAATACGATGTGTACAGGGCGATATTAGACAATGCGGGTTTGAGGCATATTGAGGATCCATTAATAACGGGTATTGACACGGCAACGTGCTGTGGAGGACCTCTGGAATCGCTAAGCCCAGAGCTGTCGAGGGAAATAGCCAAGATAAGGATCCAGAACCTGTCGAAGCTCTCGAAAAACGTGATCACGGTATGCCCTATATGCCTAGCAAACCTAGGCAGGAACGCGGAGGGCGTCGTGAAGATAATGGATATTAACGAGGCCATCGAGGCCGAGTAGCATTTAAATCTAGAGTGGGGGTTAAAGTTGTGGAGTGATGATACGATGGCTGCCATGAGTGATGATGAGTAAGGTGTTATCTGACGGCGAAATGCATCGAACCGTAACTAGGGAAGCATTTTTATTCCAGTCCCTAGTTACGTAGTAGGTATGAGTTTCGTATCAGTCTACGAGAGGGATCTCGAAGTGCCAATAAAAATTAGTAAGACAGCAAATGAGGAAGCTAGGAAAAAGAGGCTTGAGAGGTGGCCCAGGGAGGCTGGCTTAACAGTACCGCTGGATGATTCTGGGACGAACTTCATGCAGTTGGTGAAGTCCTTCTCAGCAGATTACGGCCTAACACCTGGTGAGAGGACTTGGGATGTTAAGGATGTGGGCGGTAAGTACAGTGTTAGCATGGTGTGGAAGCTAATGAAGGATAATGAGGAGAAGGGTTATGCCAGGGTGAGTGGTGAAATACCATTAACACCTACAGGTGAGGAGGGAAGCAATGTTGTTTATACTGCGAGGCTTAAGTACGTAATAGAGATAAGTAATGATGTACTTAGTGAGAAGGCAACCGTAGAGAACGTACCTGAGGTTAACCTCTTTGGTTAGTGTAATTTTAAAATCGACCTTGATAGAGTAATTACTATGCATGAAATACCAATGAGGGAATTTAAGAGAAGACTTGATGGGCTACATAAAGTGATGAAGGAGAGGGGATTAGATGCCGTGTATCTCGTGAACTCGATTAATATGGCGTATTTCGTAGGTCTTCATTACCTACAGACCGAGAGACCCACTGCCATCGTAATACACAAAAACGGTGAGGTATACTTCTTCGGTCCATTATTGGAAAGGGACCATGTAATAAGCCAGACCCAGTTAATAAGTAGGACGTACATCTATAGGGACTATCCAGGCGAGACCCACCCAATGAGACTTTTTGCGGAGTGGTTTAAGGAATTACACCTGGACAACGCAGTTGTAGGTTATGACTCAACGCCAGGTTACGTAAGCTATTGGAGTTATAGGGGACCAAGTCTCACCGAACTGCTTCCTAATACCAAGTTTGTCAATGTAGCTGACGATATATACTCAATGAGGATCATAAAGTCCGAGGTGGAAATAGAGTTGCTTAGGGAGAGCGCTAAATGGGCCAATCTAGCGCACTCATTACTTCAGGACTACACGGCACCTGGTCTCTACGATTATGAAATCTCACTAAGGGCATCTCTGGACGCATCAATAATGATGAAAAAGGCCTTGGGGCCCAGTTATAAACCACTTAGGTCGGAATACCCAGCCTATGCTGGGTTTAGGGGACAGGTTGGCGAGCATGGCGCCTACCCACACTCAATAAGTATTGAAAGGTCGATTAGAACCGGTGATATACTAGTGACAGGGGCCACTGCGGATGTTTCAGGCTACATGGCTGAACTCGAGAGAAACTTGTTCGTTGGTCACCCAACAAACGATGTAATTAAATACCACGAAATCGCACTTAAACTCCAGGAAACCGCCCTAAACACATTAAGACCTGGGATTAAGGCGTCCGAGGTAGATAAGGCCGTTATTAAGGCGGCCAAGGAGTTGGGCGTTTATGATTACCTACTTCACCACAGCGGGCATGGTCTTGGTTTGGAGGCGCATGAGGCTCCGTTTCTGGATGTTGGTGATGATACAGTGCTCAGGCCAGGAATGGTTATTACGGTGGAACCCGGCATATATGTACCCAAGTTAGGTGGGTTTAGGCACTCGGATACTGTGGTAATTAGAGATGATGGTATTGAAATAATCACGTACTATCCAAGGGATACCGAGTCATTGATAGTGGAGGTGTAAAGTTATTTTAAGGAATAGAGACTATACTAATTGATGATTTGGAGAGAATTCGTTAGATACTCAGGTATCATGGCGGCTGTGTTGGCTTGGGTCGTCATTGCAATAAGTATTAGTGTCAATCCATGGTTCGTCTTTACGAAAAACGCATTCAGTGATCTAGGGGGTCCGCATGCCGTTGATCCTTGGATATATAATTACGGTCTCATAATTACCTCAGTATTCGTTGATTTATACTCAATAAACCTACTCCTAAACTCCAGGAATAGGATTGAGAGTTTTGCATCGGCGTTCGTGCTCGTAGCAGGGCTCTTCTTAGCATTAATAGGCATTTACCATGCAGGTACTAGGCCCCATGTGTTTGTGTCGACGTGGTTCTTTGTACAAATGGATATGGCGCTCATTGCTTGGGGTATTGGCTCGTTAATGGGCAGCAATAGAGGCTTGGGTCTGTTCTCATTATTGCTTGGTGTTTTAGCACCAATACCTGCGCTGTTAATACCATGGCCATCAGCAGCTACCGAGGAGGCATACGGCATATTAGTTATAGATGCGTGGGTGTTAGTAATGACGTACATGGATTTTGTTCATAATGGTAGATCTAATTACGTGGGTATTGATAGAAGGGTTTAAATGAGATTGATAATTAAAAATTGAATGATGAGCCACACAATCCTCTACATAGATGAAATTAGGAAGGGAAACTACAAAATATTTCTTGAGCACGTATTCAGCCAATCACCAACCCCATTTCACTGGAGCCAAGTCGATGAAGAAATACTGAAACAACACTCCCAGGAATTACTTGAGATAGCAAATGATTTAGCAGAGACCTACTGTACTGTAATGTCGAACACGAATATTGAGTTCTTCAGGAACCAGGAATGTACAGAGTTTGTTAAGAATTGGTGGACCAATTACGTTCAGGGTCCTAATAATGATATGTACTGGGTAAAACTAGGGATAATGGCCCTTGAGTTATTTAACAAGAATGTGGGTGTGGCAGTACTAACCTCATTACCAACACAACTAAGTGCAACGGCATTCAGCATAATCATCAAAGCATCTCAACAATCAGGGGATCATTGGAAACTATCAATGGTACTCGGTAAATTGGCAGCATTAACTACAGCACTTTATAGTGAGCTCTTGGTACACATGATTGTGGAAGAGACGGGATCACCACTCTCAGTTTTCATGAACCTAGCAGGCCATGTAGCGGAACAAATGCTTGAGACCTACCGTAAGGTTTGATTTGCATTATCACAGCCCACCTTATAGGTAAAATCAACATTATCAAGTGTAGTTTTGACCATCTCTCCGGAGATGGCGGGTTGTTCCCACAGTCTCCTTCTTGACGGTCTCCCCGAGCCCCTCACCGCAGAAGCTCATCACCTATCGCCAGGGGTTCATTGCCCTATGGGTCTTGGAAACCCAGGGATACAATTAGGGTGTTTGGGCTGGGTCTATAAACTCAGGGTCTTAGTCATTAATGAGAATAAACTTTACAAATGATTATGAAAACTAAAACAGCTTCACGTACTCCAGAGTCTACTAATAAAGACGTAAGTTCAATTAGAGTGGGTATGGTTATAATTCGCGATTATGATGGGGTGCGGGGAATGAGTAGAACCGTCTTATTAAGAATATTACTGCATAATGTCTAAAAGCACCCTAAACATTGATTCACAACCAACCCATCCAAAACACCCCACTCACAACAAACAAAACAACCACCCAACAATCAACCCAATACAAAACCCTGGAGCCCCGGCCGGGATTCGAACCCGGGACCTCTTGTGGTGGTTGTATTCCTTGTTGGTCTTCATATCGATGTTACCTTCGGTAGTTTCTTCATTATGGCCTTGGGCACGTACTGTGTTATTAGGCGTTTGTTGTGATCGTCCTTGCTAGTATTGCGCGCATTGTTGGTGTTGCTGTTTTGTGCCTATGTTCCTAGGCGTTGTTAGTTTTAAATGGAACAATGGTTGGATCTGCGTGTTCGTAGCGACTTATAAGCCTAGTTGTTAAAATGATTGTTGGTGTGGGTTGTGGATTGGTTGCTTGGGTGGTTGTTGACGTATCAAGGCAGTGACTGTCAGTTATGGAGCCATGTTTACAATAAGTGCATGGGATCAGAACTATGTAGCGAGGTGGCTAAAATGCTTGTGGGTGAACTTGGGAAGCATAGGTGCTTTAATGATGCACCGAAGTAGGTGTTTTGTTACCTCGGCTATGGGTGGGTTTAAAATCAATGGGCCGTCCACAAAGGACAAAGGCCCAATGACTAGCAAGGAGGATCAGGAGACAAGCAACAAGGCCTCCCAGCCCCAACCCACCCGGGCAGGGAGGATAGGGCTCTGCCAAGAAACAATCAAGGAAGCAAGGAGATGCCTAGTCAATGGGGATAAACAATGCACAATGAAACTCATCGAGGAGCTAGTCAAAAACCAATGCCACGATGGCAGGTTAATTGGTAGGGAGGTTGCTGATGAGGTGAGGGATTTGGTGCATAGGTTGTGGTTGGGGAGTGATTATGTGGAGAAGCATGAGGTAATGACGTGGTTGATGGACCTCAATGCCTCAAAGAAATGGAAAATGAAAGCGATTAAAGTGTACGACCCAAGGGCTTTCAATAATTATGTAAGGAGGTACGTCACTGAGTGGGACCCAGCGAATAGCCAAGTCATACAGAACACATTCGTGAGGGTGAGTAATGTAATCGCTATCGAGGAATTGTTGAGACGTGAGTTCAAGTGGGACGAGTGGGTGATGTGCAGAAGGTTATGGAGGTTCGTTGGAGTTGACATAAACGCATTTGAAAAATACGGCATAGACCTCTGCGAGTGGTTGAGTAAGTTAACGGCTAATACGCTTACAGACGCAAGGTGGCTAGGCTGGTTTCTGACAGACTTATCACTCCGCGTCTGGAAACGATACTTAGAATTAAATCTAAGCACCACAAACGGCATTAGCGCAATACACTTCTTAATGGTGTTAAGGCAGATAAAAGCACCAATACTGATCATAACCAGAGACGGAAGAAAAGCACCAAGTCTTAAATACCGCATAACCGTACCTAAAACTGCTTGGGTGTGGCCTATAAGCAAAGCGGAAGCTGTTGAATTACTCAGGGATCTTAATAGGGCAGACTTGGTGAAGGCCATAGCAGCAGTGGTAGATGGTGATGGAAGCGTTGAATATCATGACTGGACCACGGCTCTCTCGATAACGTTTGGAAGATATGATAATTATGAAGTAAACGTAATACAGGAACTATTACAGCAACAATTCGGCGCCGAGACTTCAGTAAAAAGAAGCGATGGGAAGATGGATCTGAAATGTTACGGCGATGATGCTATGTACATATTAAGCGAGATACTGCCATATATAACGCACCCATTGAAGTTGTTGAGGGTCGAGCTGATTTTAGCGTATCATGGCAAGAGAATACGCCATAAAGAATTCGAGAGACTTTACAACATGACGAAATACGAACAAAGAGACGTCAAGAGAAACCATGCATTAGAAGTCGTCACCCAAGCAACCCCACAAACCCACACCCACGGGCAAAATTACGTTATAAAAACTCCATGATTCATCATCGATAAATTAATGAAGACTAAATTTTAACCCCAGGGCTCCCGGCACGCGCTGTTCCCGCGGCCATCTCGGACCGCAGTACTTGGCAACGCGGCAGGGCGTTTCACTTCCGGGATCTGGCGAGTCCGGGTGGTTCCACCCTGCCTATGGCCGGGTTACCCTGGTTTGGTCATCTCGATTTCACTCCTGGGTTTTTAAGCGTTATTCTGGTTATGGGTATGCTAATTCCTGCGCCATTAATGCCCTGACTATGTCCCTAATGCTCACCATACCCACTGCCCTTCCCTCCTCAATGACTGGTAGGTGTCTTATGTTGTTCTCTATCATCTTCATTGCGGCTGATACTATCGATTCCGATGTGTTTGCTGTGATTAATTTCCTACTCATTACCTTGGACAATGGTATGTCAAGGCCTAGGTTTTCAGCCACAACCCTAACTAAATCCCTCTCTGTGAATATGCCCAGGGGTTTACCATCATCATCAATTACAAGCACGCTACCCACATTGTTCATGTACATCTTAGCCACGGCACACGATATTGGTTCACTGGCCCTGCAGGATATAACACCATCCCTTACTAATTCCTTGATTCTCATGCTGGGTTCACTAGGTATAACTGGGTAAACTGGGTTAATAAATATTTCTTCGAAACCCTGTTCATAAAGGGTATTACTTATTCACCAAGTACTCAAGAAAGCCTATTATACCTATAAGGTGTTTATTTGCACGTGAGAATACTCAAGGTTGACCTTGATAGGAATTCATGGAATATAGAGAGTGCGGAAGCCCCAGGACCGGTGAGCCTGGGTGTAAAGTTACAAATGGATATGGAAACATGGAACCTAGACCCACTTGACCCTAGGGTTCCGTTCATAATAGGCATGGGACCCTTCGTTGGGGGTAAGATGCCGGGCTTTCATAGGTTAATAGTCACCTTCAAGAGCCCAATGACGAAAACACTCCACGTAGCTGCATTAGGTGGTGCTGCATATAAGTTCATGGGCTCTGGAATAGACGCCATAGTACTAATCGGTAAAGCCCCATCGCCTATTGTGGTATTTGTATCGAGTGACGGTGTCGAGATTAGGAACATAAACCCCGTGTTTAAGTACGGCAATTATGAGGGGGCCTACGCATTCACGAAATACCTCCTCGACACATACAGGGACTTCTTCACTAAGTACAACGCGAGGGCGGTGGTTGTTGGTCCAGCATCACTCAAGACATACAATGGCGCCTTGGTCTCAATAGACGTAAATCCAACCAAGGGCGAGTTCAAACCCGGCGCCGAAGACTTCGCTGCCAGGGGTGGTCCTGGCACGGCAATGGTTAGGGGACATAATGTGGTTGGTATTGTCGCCGGCGGTTCGTATAGGGCCAGGTATGCTAAGGTGACTGACATGGAATTTATTAATAAGGTAATGGTTAATGCATTCAAGAAACCGTTCATGCAGGTTATGGCTGAGAAGACAATTAAGTATAGGTTTGATCCAAGTATGGGCACCGGTGGCACGTTCGGTGTGAATTATCCGCACTATCGTGAGTTATTACCATTGTTCGGTTATAAATCAATATATATGCCCAGGGAAGAGAGGATTAAACATGCCGAGGCGATAATCAGGTTGTTCTGGAAGCCCTTCAATGACGAGGTCTTTGTAAAATCGAAATCCTGGTACAATTGCGGCGACTTCGGGTGCTCGGTGGTTTGTAAGAAGGTTTGGCATGGTAAGAAGGTGGATTACGAACCATTCCACGCCATGGGACCATTCATAGGAAACTACATATTCGAGGAGGCAGTGCCACTGGTCGATTTAATAGATCAGTATGGTCTTGATGCAATAGAGATGGGCCACGTAATCTCCTGGTTATTCGATGCGATAGAGAACGGATTACTACAACCGAATGAGGTTGGTCTCAATGATGAGCCAATCTTCGATCCTAGGAAGTTCAACCCGGAGATCGATTCGAGAAAGAACGCCAAGTTGGCACGCGAATTGATAACTAGCTTTGTTGAAGGCTCAACCGAAGTCCTCAAGCTCATAGCCGAAAACGGCATTAGGGTTGCTGCGAGGAAGCTCGATGAGATGTTCTATGATAGAGTCTTGAAGGTTGGTAAATCCTTCAGGGACTTGGTGGTTTATGTGGCTTATGGTAATAACGGTTACATGACACCAAACCTATACTGGGCACCGGGCATGGTCGCCCCAATGTACGTACTCGGCAGGTACTGGACAAACTACACACCAACATTCATGAGCCCAGAGGACTTCGCAAAATCATCACTGGATAGGGCTATCATGGAAGCTATGATTGATGATTCGGGCTTATGCAGGTTCCATAGAGGTTGGACTGAGCCCGTACTTGATAAGTTGTATACCGAAATCACAGGTATGCAACCCAACAAGGACCTATACAGGGAGTTCGCCGAATACTCAATAAGGGCTAATGCACAACCAATGCCCTGGGAAAGCGAGAGGGCTAGGGACCTGGTATCAACGATGGCGAAGGAGGTGGGATCCAGGGAATGGACGTTCGAGGATTATGAGCAATACATTGAGTGGTGGCGCAGGTTCAGCACCACCGTTAACTCGAGGCTGAACATAACCCAGCAATAATTAACCCTTGATTAGCCCAAGCTCAATCAATGACCTCCTTATGAACTCCCTAGTCCTTTCGTCAGGGTATTCGTAGGGTGGTCTTGGTTTTCCAATGTCAATACCGATGAGAGACATTGCGTACCTATAACCACCGCTCAACCCACCAGCCTTGAGTATGCTCCTAACCCTGACAATGAGCTCCTGCGTCTTTCTCGCACTGGCATAATCACCGCTCCTAACCTCATTAACAATCTTAACGATTAACTCGGGAAATGGGTTTATGACAAGTGAGACTACACCAACGCCGCCAGCCATCATTATGTCGTAGATCAGACCATCACTACCAGCCAAAACCCCAACCTCAGGGTGTGCAGAAATTATTGTATGCAACCCAATCATATCGTGAGAACTATCCTTGAAGTACTTAATGTTTGGGCATTTATCCAACACCTTAATCACCATGGAGGGGCTTAAGCCATTACCAACGGCAGGCTCATTATAGAACATGACATCATCACCAAAGGCCTTGGATATGGAGCACACGTAATCAAGAACACCACCCTCACCAAACTGCTGGGGGTAGGGCTGTGAAACGGCTAAAACATCGACACCAATCCTTGAGGCCTCCCTAACAACCTCAAGGGCCCTCCTAAGGCTAACCTCACCAACTAGGAAGGCTACGGGAATCCTATCACCAACATAACTAACAACAGCCTCAAGAGCCCTAAGCCTCTCCTCAACCGTAAAAGCAAGGGCCTCAGCACCAAAACCACCAACGTAGATACCCTCAACACCACGCCTAATCAAGAAATCAAGCATAGGACCAAAACCACCCTCATCAATCTCACCATCACTACGCAACGGAATAAAAACCTCAGCAACAGCACCACCAAAACCCATACAACAAAGCAAGGATAAAACAAAAATAAAAACATAACCTCCCTCATGAATGCAAAACATAAAACACAAAGCCATACCGCCAAACACGTTATTAATACCATTCTATCTCCAGCAAGGTAGAATTAACCCATAACAAAACTAGCGGCCCCGCCGGGACTTGAACCCGGGTTCTCTCGTGGTGGGTTGTTTTATAGTGGTTGTGCTTTGGGTTTGTTTGGGTGGTTTGTTGGTCCTTATGTCAGTGCTACTCTTAGTAGTTTTTCTATCATTGTTTTCGGTGCGTGTTGTTGTGTTGGGTGTTTGTTGTGATTGCCATTATTACGTGTGTAGTTGGTGTTGTTTTTGTGCCTGCGTTCGTAGTGCCTTATAAATCTAATAGATAAAATAACTGTTGGGTGTGGGTGTGGACTGGCCACTGGCTTGGCTCATGACGTATCGAGGAACCAATTGCCAACTATGGAGCTATGTTTATAGTAAGTGTGTGGAGACGGAACCATGCAGTAAAGCAGCCAAGATGCTCATGAGTGAATTAAGCAGGCATAGGTGTTTCGACAATGCACCGAACTAGGTGCTTTGGTTATGCACTTAGCCAAGGGTGGGTTTAAAATAATCAACAGGCCGCCGAAAAACGGTAAAGGCCCGGTGAGTAACGAGAAAGAACAAGACACAAGTACCGAAGCCTCCCTGCCCCAACCCACCCAGGCAGGGAGGATAGAAACATGCCAAGAAGCAATCAAGGAGGCAATGAGGTGCCTAGGCAATGGTGACAAGGATTGCGTCACGAGGCTCATCGAGGAGTTGATAAAGGCAGACTGCCACAACGGCAACGCAGTTGGCAAGGAGGTTGCGGACAAGGTTAAGGATGTGGTTCACGAGTTATGGTTAAGGAGTGATTATGAGTTGAGGTGTAAGCTGTTAGTGAGGCTTGTGGTTGAGCTTGGGGTGTCGAGGAACTGGCTTAGGTCTATCTTTAACACAAACACGAAAATGCTGAACAAATGGTTGGGGAGGTGCAACATCGATGGAGAGAATAGGGTAGCGAGGAATAACGTCGTCAAGAACATCGAGGACCTGCTGAAGAAAGAGTTTAGTTGGAGCGAGACATGGATGTGTGAGGAGTTGTGGCGGTTCGTCGGTGTCGATGTTGATGAGTTTAGGATGCACGGGATAGAGCCGTGCGTTTGGCTTGAGGGCTTGGAGTTGCTGCGTGATTTGAGGAGGCCCTACTGGTTCGGGTTAGCTAAGAGTGACCTGGCAGTTAGAAGACACGGAAGGGGTGTTGAATTAGCACTAAATACCACAAACAGCGTCGATGCCGTATTCTTTCCAGCATTGTTAGGCACGGTCAAGGCACCGAGCCTAATCATTGAGTGGGGGAGGAAAAGACCAACGATGAGGTACGTATCTAAATTAATCAATTTAATATACTACATAGCCCTAGGCGTTGATGAGTGGCTTTGGCCGATTGAGCTCAATGCTGAGGAGCTCGAGAGAATACTTAATGGCTTCAGCGACGAGGAGCTTGCCATGTTCGTGGCCGGCATAATCGATGGTGATGGGACAGTGCAATATATCTATAATAAAAATAATAAGAGTGGCTATGTTTATGTGGAGATTGCAGTATGTAAAGCTTGCCCGAAGAAGTTCATCCTCGATGTGTTGAGGGATACTATTGCCGAGAGGTTCGGCATAGTTGAAAGCATTAGATCACACAAAGCAGAGAATGTATTAATGTTCAGTGGCGAGGACGCCGTTAGGCTGCTTAGGCGAGTCACCAGGTACATGCACCACCCAATCCGACGCTTAAGGGCAGAGTTGATCCTGGCATATTACGACGGGAGGATAAGCCCCGAGGAGTTCGAGAGACTCTACGAACCAACAAAGTACAAACGCGGGAAGCCAGACATCAAGAGGAACCACGCCCTAGAAGCCCTCACCCAAGCAGCCCCACAAACCCACACCCACGGGGAGAAAAACAATTACTAGAATAAGGCTTGAAGGATGGCGATGATCGTCGTGCTGGCGGCCCCGGTGGGATTTGAACCCACGACCTACGGCTTTCTACATGAAGTCTATTCCGCAGGCCGCCGCTCTGTCCATGCTGAGCTACGGGGCCAATAGCTTGTTAATTCACGTTCTTTTAAGTCTTTATCTTTACCTTGTCTTAGTGTTGCCCATTTTTATCGTAAAAATATTAACTGCCTAATTCTTTACGAGTACAATTCTGCGCAGTAATAATTTGTGTATTAGGGATTCTCTATGTTCACGTTCAATCAACTGTAACTCATAATCAAGACTAACAAGTAATTCCCAAATACCGTCCAAGGCCTCATTATTATTAATTTCACCAGATCTTGCACGCACAACAAGCTCCATCGCTTGATTAATCAGGCCATGCAACTCATTAAAACGATCAAACTTACCCATTAATGATCGACGGATTACTCCCTATTTAAACCTTTCTATTCTGCAATAAATATCGCGGCAGATCACGAATACTAATTCATGATTAGGGAAGGATTATGCGATGATAACAGGCAAGAGTTGCTTAAGGCGTTGCTTAATTTGTTGTGTGTTTTTCCTCCTGTCCATATTATTGTTTTCCTGCCCTATTGCCGTTGTGTGGTTGCTTGTTTGATTAGTGTTTCGTATATTTTCCCTAGTAGGTCGTAGAGTGTGTCGATTCTCTTGTTTGTTTCGGTTACATCCTTCCTAATTTCCTGAAACAAACCGAGCATTAGCACGACCAAATCCTCCGTGGACAGCTTCCTACCCTCACCAACCTTCCTCAAGACAGCCTCCAAAGCCTTATCAACAACAGAAGCAACAACGGACTCAACCATCAAAACAAAACCAACCCAAGCACTAATAAGGCTTTAGTTCAGGTCCTCAATGGCTTTTGTTGCCTCGTCTTTGTCGTCGCTAACCTCTCAAGCTCTTCCGGGTTAGCATTGTACGTGGATATGCCATACTTTGCATAGACTCTCACCCTATGCGTGAGAACAGTCACGCTATCGCGACCTTAGGCTCCTCCAATAATTAGGGCTGTGGTAAATAACGAGGACCTAAACGACAATGAACACGAGCACCGCAAATAATTATAAAGACTGAAACAGCCTTCAAACCCCTTCCAGGGTGGGGTATGGACAAAGTCAGGTGTGCGGCTGAAAGACCCATTTAAACTCCTGGATGAGTCGAGTCTCAATGGGTCGTTTGGGGATTTGTATTCAGTTACTTATAGAAGTATAGAGCTGTGTTGGGTAGGGTTTGATTTTAGGTTAGGTACCGAGCTCCCAGCCTGTTATGTATTTCCTCTGTTCCTCCGTTAATTGATCTATCCTAATGCCCATTGTCTCCAGCTTCAGTCTGGCTACCTCCATGTCGAGCTCGTCTGGTAGCTTGTGAACGCCTAGACTAAGCTTGCCCCTGCTCTTCACTATGTACTCGACAGCCAAGGCCTGGTTGCTGAAGGACATGTCCATTACCTCGCTCGGGTGTCCTTCAGCGGCTACTAGGTTCACAAGCCTGCCTTCAGCCAGTAAGTAAACCCTCTTGCCATTTGGTAGTTTGTACTCAACAACATAATTCCTAATGCCCCTCTTCTCGGCTGCAATTCTCTCTAAGCCAGCCACGTCTATCTCTACGTTGAAGTGCCCTGCATTGGCTAGTATTGCTCCGTCCTTCATCCTTAGGATATGCTCGACGGTTATCACGTTTATGTCCCCAGTCGCGGTTACGAATATATCCCCCACCTCCGCAGCCTCGCCCATAGGCATCACCTCGAAACCGTCAAAGACAGCCTCCAAAGCCCTGACAGGGTTTGTCTCCGTGACTATGACCCTACGTGCACCAAGTCCCTTAGCCCTCATGGCTATCCCACGTCCAACCCAGCCGTACCCAGCCACAACGACAACCTTACCGGCTACCAGTATGTTCGTTGCCCTCAAAATGCCATCCCACGTTGATTGCCCTGTGCCGTACCTATTATCAAAGAGGTACTTGGTGTACGAGTCATTGACGGCTATTATTGGGTACTTAAGCGTTCCCTCCTTAGCCATTGCCCTAAGCCTAATGACGCCCGTCGTGGTTTCCTCAGTGCCGCCGTAAACATTACTTATCAACTTAACAAAGTCCCTATTGCCCGCGGTCTCTATTGCATAGTCAACATCACCGCCTTTGACGCCCATGGATAATTTATGGAATGTCACGGTTAGGTCCGCACCATCATCCATCGTAACCACCGGCTCATGGGATATCGCAAAACCTATTGCATTGTAATACTCCCTCTCATTCATACCCCTCCACGCATAAACATTAACCCCCTCCTCAGCAAGGGCTGCGGCAACCTCATCCTGGGTTGATAATGGATTTGATGGCACTAAGGCCACCGAGGCACCACCAGCCACCAATGTCCTTACTAGGACGGCAGTTTCCTTAGTGACGTGAAGGCTTGCGGATATCCTAACACCATCAAGGGGTTTCTCCCTGCTGAATCGTTCTCTTATTTTCATCAATACGGGCATGTGCCTCTCGGCCCATTCAACGAGTAAGCGACCCTTATCGGCTAGTGATGTGTCCTTTACCTTATAGGGCATTTTGGATCATTATCGAACGACCTTAGTGGATATTAAAGTTTTTGTATTTGGATTAGCCATAGATTAGGTTCTCTGTTTGTTTGTCGAATATCTTAATCTCAGGCGCCTTAAAGTATACATCAACCGCATCCCCAAGTCCAAAGCTTGTTGATGATACCACCTTAATTTCAGCATTCTTTAACCTAACCATGACGTTGAACTTGCCGCCGGCAAATTCGGATATTTCCACCGTACCCTTACCCACGTAAATCAAATCATTATTGCCAGACGGGGATTCCCTGGAGAGCACAACATCCTCAGGCCTTATCCCAAGTATTACTGATTGGGTATTGATATTCCTGGCGGTGCTTGGTGGTAGTTGTAGTTTAATGTCGCCGCCGTCGAAGTAAGCCTCCTCGCCCTTACCAACTATTGACCCCTCGAATAGGTTTATATCGCCTATGAAGTTGGCAACGAATATGTTGGCTGGTTTATCATAGACCTCGCTTGGAAGCCCGATCTGTTGGATAACGCCTCTTCTCAACACGGCTATCCTGTCGGCCAGTGTTAATGCGTCGGCTGGGTCGTGCGTCACAAGTATTGTGGTTATGCCGAGCTTCCTCTGTATTTCCTTAACAAAGGCTCTTGCGGTAACCCTGATTCTTGCATCTAAATTGCTGAAGGGCTCATCCATCAGGAGGACTTGGGGCTCCTTGACCAGGGCCCTGGCAATGGCAACCCTCTGCTGCTGCCCGCCGGATAGTTGCCTCGGGTATCTGTCCAGGGTCTCTGCTATACCGAGTGCTTCGGCGATCTCCCTAACCTTCCTCTCTATCTCGTTCTTGGGCATGTGCTTTATCTTCAGTGGAAATGCTATGTTGTCGAAAACCTTCATGTGCGGGTAGAGGGCCCAGTTCTGGAATACCATACCAACATTCCTATCCTTAGGCGGGATAAACACACCCTTCCTTGGTGAAGCCACTAGGGAATCTCCAATCCAAACCTCGCCATCGGTTGGCTCCTCAAGCCCAGCAACAACCCTCAGCAGCGTCGTCTTCCCATGGCCCGAGGGACCCATTACGACCATGAACTCGCCAGACCTAATCTCGAGCTCAACCTTATCGAGGGCGACGACATTCTTGGCGCCTTTCCCAAATATCTTTGTGACTTCGTGCAAATAAACCCTAACCATGCTGTACAAACTTAATTTACTGCAATTAAAATCTTTACTAACATAACGAGCATGACTAAATCTGCTTGAGTATACTAGGTCTTATTAGTATAATTGTTAAACCCACATCTAGGGTAACATTATTATTAACCACTATTTCCAGAACTGTATCAGGGATTAGGATGAGTTACGTAAGCAAGCGACTAGTATATGCAGCCCAGATGTGGGGTAGGGATGTTGACGAATTCGTAAAATCCGCGGTGAACAGCTTCGGCAACAACATGTTCATCATGGGCCTATACTACAGGAAGCCTAATCGAGCCTGGCCGAGGTGGCTTAGGGAACAGCTTTCACCAGGTGGTAGGGGGTTCGAACCAGCACAGCTCATGCCCTTTAGAAACCTACACTTCAAGGACTGGGGCATCGTCGGTAGTGTCTACGGTATTAACGAGGCAATTGTAGATCCATCAATGCTCTTCGTAACCAGGAGAAACGTGGCGTTCGAGGTTTGGATACACGATGGCTCACGCCTATACACGCCGGGATCCCATGGATCCTTTAGGCAATACCTCGAAAGACCTGGTTACCCCATCATCATCAATGAGTGGGACCTGGGCAGTGTTAAGGTTGTTGCCAGATCCACGGTTGCAAGTAGGTCTGGTGTTGACGCGTTGGTGGTGGACCTGGAGCTGTCGGGCTTACCTGGCAACTACACTGTTTACCTTGCGACAAGGCCGTATAATGTGGATCACTTCGTTGAGGTTAGTAACGTAATGATTGAACGCGATGGTTGGTTCATGGTAATCAACAACGAGCTAGCCCTCACAACGGATAGGGAACCCACGCAGTTCGGTTCATACAACGTTGAGGTCGATGCTAGCGAGGACGCGGTATTGGGTAGACTCAATGGTTCCCTGCAGGCCACTGACGAGCTAGGTTGGGCGCATACGGCCTTGGGCTTTAATGCCGTGATTAATGAGGGCAAGTGGAGATTGAGAATTAAGGCGCCCATAAACCCGCTCAGGAACACGCCCCACAATAGATACTTGGTTAAGTCAATCGCAGATTCGGACATTAAGTCCTCCCTCAGGGATTGGGATGATATCAATGATAGGGGGTTCTCCGTATCAATTGGCGGTAGCGCTATCGGTGATATTGTTCGTCAATCGTTAGCCCACCTAACCATGCTTTGGGATGGCGGTAAAATAACACCTGGCCCACTCATCTACCACCTCTTCTGGGTTAGGGATGGTTCGTACATGGCAACAGCACTAACAATGGCTAACCTTCAGGACATGGGTAGGGCTGTGGTTGAGGAGATTTTAAGGAGAGTTGATCCCAGCGGTTATTTTAAGGCTGTGGACTTCGAGGTCAAGGAATACGACGCGAATGGGCAGGTTCTCTGGGCCGTGGGTAAGTACGTACAGTTAACCAGCGATTATGAATTACTGAGGAGGTGGTACCCGGTGATTAGGCGTGGTATTGAGTGGCTTGAGGCAAATAGGGAGTTCGCAGGTGATGAGTCTGTGAGGGGTTTATTACCACCATCGTGGTCGGCCGAGGATACGGGACCCATGGACCACCACTACTGGGATGACATGTGGGCCATAGCTGGGCTTAGGGAGTTGGGTAAGGTGCTTAGGGAAATTGGGCATGAGGATTCCCAGTGGGTTGAGAGGTTACGTGATGAGTATGTGGATGCCCTTATTAACTCAATAAACGTTGTCAGATCGAGGTTAGGTATTGATTACATAGTACCTGCGCCGGAGAGGGTTGCTGACTCGGCAATGACTAGGGTTATTGCCGTGGCGTGGCCCACAATGGCGCTACCGCTCGATAACCCATTGGTCAGGCGTACGTTGGAGGTTACGGAGCAACTGTACGGCTTTGGTGATGGTGTCGTCAACGTGCATCAATGGGGTACCTACGGTAGTTACTTAACAATGAACCTCGCCCACTCCTGGGCATTACTTGGCGATAGGTCTAGGGTTGGCAAGTACATCAATTGGGCCATAAGTCACGTAACGCCAACCTACGGCTGGGCTGAGGGATTATCCATAATCACAGGCGGTGGCGGGCAGGGTGATGCACCGCATGGGTGGGCAGCCGCTGAGTTCGTGATGCTAATTAGGAACCTTGTAGTTAACGATTTCCTCAACACACCAATGCTACTTAGGGGATTACCAACCGACCTATTGAGGAGGAGTGTGATGGCAAGGAACATACCGACCATGTATGGGTTTGTGAAGGAGGTAAACTCCGTCATTAAGGATAATGAGTTAATAATTAATTACGAAGGACCTGGACGCAGGGTTGATAATAAGTACGAGGTCATCGTTGATACACCACTAAGACCGTCTAACGTTTCATGCGACGGTTGTGAGTATGAGGTGTTAGGCAATGGCATGGTTAGGGTGCTACATGGCGGCAAGTTCTCATTGAGGATATCTGAAAAGCTAAGGATATGATATTATCGGCATTAATATTATTAACATTATCATTATCTTTTCTCGGAGAAACCCTTATTAGAGCTCTCGCATAGTGCCCGGCGGGTACCTTGGGCTGGTTAGGACGGGATGTCATCACCGTACTGGACTTCAGTAGAGAGGACCTTGAGGTATTATTTTCAGAGACCTTAAACATGGAGAGGTTCGCAAAATCAAAACTAAATATGCTAAATGGTAGGATATTGGCCTTAGCCTTCTTCGAGCCGAGCACGAGGACTAGACTAAGCTTTGAGACCGCAATGCTTAGGCTTGGTGGTTCAGTGATTGGATTCAGTGGGACCGAGGCTACGTCGATGGCTAAGGGCGAGAACCTTGCTGACACCATTAGGATGCTTGATTCCTACGCCAACGCAATAGTCATTAGGCATAGTCTCGAAGGCGCCGCCAGGTTTGCGGCCGAGGTCGCCGAGTCTCCCGTCATTAATGCTGGCGATGGTAGTCAAAATCACCCGACCCAGGCTATGCTTGATCTATACACCATGTGGCGTGAGTTCGGTACGATAGATGGTTTATCCATAGGCATCCTGGGCGATCTTAGGTACGCGAGGGTTGTTAATTCCCTAATACAGGCTTTATCCTACTATAAGGTTAAGCTACACCTCATATCCCCTGAACCTCTCAAGCCCAGGCGTGAATTGCTTGAGTTCATGAGTTCGAGGGGTATGGCTTATGACTGGACTGATGATCCCTACAAGGCCATAGGTGATGTCGATGTCCTTTACGTGGTTAGGATACAGAGGGAGAGGTTTCCCGACCCCATGGAGTACGAGAGAGTCAGGGGAGCCTATAGGGTTGATTTGAAATTAATTGAGAGGGCTAGACCTAGCATGATAATAATGCATCCATTGCCCAGGGTTGATGAGGTGGATTTCGCGGTTGATTCAACGCACCACGCCAGGTACTTTAAACAAGCAGGTCTTGGCGTGCCGCTTAGGATGGCTCTCCTGAAGCTTATCCTGGGTGGTGACCATGAGTAGTAAGAAGGAGTTGATAATTAGTAAGATAAGGAGCGGCGTGGTTATTGACCACATACCCGCGGGTAGGGCGCTGCTGGTGCTTAGGATGCTTGGTATAACGGGGCGTGAGGGGTTCAGGGTGGCTCTCGTAATGAATGTGGAGAGTGGTAAATTGGGTATTAAGGATATTGTTAAGGTTGAGGGTAGGGAACTAACTAAGGATGAACTGAACCTGGTAGCCCTCGTTGCCCCAACCGCGACCGTCAACATAATTAGGGATTACGAAGTAGTGAGTAAGTTCAAGGTAGTTGTGCCAGACGTTATTGAGGGTTTGATAAAGTGTAAGAATCCAAGGTGCATAACGAATCAGCAGAGGGAGCCGATCAGGAGCAGGTTTAGGGTGGTGTTCAGGGAGCCCCTAAAGCTCGTATGTGACTACTGCGGTACAATACACGACCTAGGCGATATTGAGAAATCACTGGGTATCACGTGATTGCGCATGAACATCTCAGAATTAGTGCTAAGCCTCTATGGGGTTGGTGCCATAAAGTTTGGGAAGTTCAGACTAACTAGTGGTCTTGAGAGTCCCATATACATAGACCTCAGGGTAGCCATTTCACACCCAAGCATCTATAAACAGTTGGTCAACGCCATGGTTAACCTGCTCAATAATCGTGATGTGGATTTAATAGCTGGCATAGAAACAGCCGGTATTCCCTGGGCATCCATGGTAGCCTACGAGTTGGGTAAGGGCTTGGTGTACGTTAGGAAGGAGACTAAGGAGCATGGAACATCGAGACTTGTTGAGGGCGATCTAAAGCCTGGGGTCAAAATAATCGTTATAGACGATGTGATAACAACAGGCGGTTCCATAGTTAGGGCAATAAGGATCCTTAGAGGGCAAGGAAGCTCGGTAGTCGCGGCTGCTGCATTTGTTGATAGGGAGCAGGGTGGTTTGGAGGTTATTAGGAGGGAGGGGGTTGATGCGGTCGCGTTATTGAGCATCACATCAATACTAAACATACTGTTAAATGCTGGCGCCATAAGTAGGGGTCTGTATGAGGAGGTCATTAATTACTTGGTGAAGACGCGTGTTGCCTAAGTTCATTAATTACTTAAATCATTTACCGCCAGAGCTAACATACAGCGTGTCGCACGCCATAATTAGGTCGGGTATTACTGGAGCACCGCGTGTTGGCACAGAGTTCCCAACCGAGGTTTATGGTATTAAGTTTAGGAACCCCATAGGCCTTGGGGCTGGTATCGATAAGGATGGGTTGTTAATAAATGGCCTAGTCAGGAGTGATGCTGGTTTCATAACGATAGGCTCGGTAACCCTGAGACCGAGGGTTGGGAATCCAAGACCTCGTATGGTTAAGTACCCGGGTTTAAGGGCTATGGTTAATGCAATGGGGCTTCCATCGAGGGGGTTTGGCGATTTTATTAGCCGATTAATTAAGATAATTGATTTGGCGAGGAGGTTTGGGGTTCGGGTCATAATCAGCCTTGCAGGCTTCTCCATAGAGGAGCTCGTGATAATGCTCAATGGACTTAGGGGCTTTGGTATAGACGCAGTTGAAATAAACATTAGTAGCCCAACATACCGTGGCTCTTGGCTTAATGACACTAATTATCTAGATGAACTGCTAAGTGTTATTGGGGATTTCAACAAGCCGTTGTTTGTCAAGATACCCCTTGGTGCAGGAGTTGATTTCTATAGGTGGATTACGGAGAGGGTTGAGAGATATGGTTATGGATTAACCATTGCCAATACATTACCCATTAAAGAACCACGTATATCTGTTGGTTACGGCGGACTAAGCGGATACCCAATATACCCACTGGTCAAGGCTTTGATACGCAGAGTCAGGGCCTGGGGTTTTGAGGGATCGATTATTGGGATAGGCGGTGTTTTCCACGGTTGGCAGGTTACCGAACTAATGAAAAGCGGCGCCAACCTGGTTGGTGTTGTTACTGCCTTCGCGTTTGAGGGTCCTATCGCATTCACGAGACTACTGAGGGAGTTTATGTTTACCTCTTACAAGTAACATTATAACATAAAATATATTTTATACTGCAATAAATAAGTAAATTTTATTATGTTCATTTTTAATAACTTTATCATGTACTAGTGCTATTCACTAAGACAATTATTGGGTAAACAGCAACAGTGACGCTTATTGGACTAGGTGCATTAAAGCAGCCAAGGAAATTGCCGAATAAGACTGTGGAATTTATGGTCTCGATTAGTGGCGGGTACCTTAGTGTGAAGATGTCGGCAGGCACTAGCGTATACGCTGTGTAGGTTGATGGATTGTTAAAGGTCCACGTCCATTCATCTTGCCCCTCAGCTGGGAAGCTAAGGTATCTCCAATTAACCGAGCCCCGAGTTATTATCTCACTCACAACAACGTAAACTCCACTCTCAATACCTATTTGATAACTTATTGCGACCCGTTTGCTCGACCCATCAATTGGTGCTGAGAAAAATAGCGTCTGTCCAGACCATATGGAGGTATAGCCATTGACTGCCTCAGTAGCTTGGCATGGGGTAAATGGTGGAGATGGATCAGGAGGGGCAAGCCCGATCACATCATGCTTTATCAAGTTTAGGAAAAAGTAATAGATATTTGCTGTAGTGTAATAGAAATCGACCCTAAGGGCTTGCTGGCCCGCCAGGTTACCGTACCAATCGTAGGTATTTGTTGCGTACCAGCCGACATGCCCAATGTAGTTAAAGCCCTGTATATTAATTGATAGTGATGATCCGGATTGCTGGAGTAGTGTCTTAGCTGTGCTTATTGTTAGTGATGGTACATAGAGTTGTTGTTCGGTTTTAATTATTGCGTTGTTGTAGTCCTTCCAAGCCCTCAACACGGCATACGTAATGTTTGTCGGTGGGGTGTTTACGTAGACTTCCCAGATCGTGGGGTACCTCGTTGCGTTGCGTATCGGTATCATCGCTATTTCAAGTGCAACAACGTTTGTGGGTAGTTCTGGCCTTAACTGCTTACCATTACCAGTAGGTATGCCCACGATTAAAGCTGCCTTACTGGTTATGAAGTTGCCCACAACCATGAGTAATGAATTACCTGCGTCGGGCCCTATAGCCATCACGGGTAAGCCTCTCCTCATGGCGTTGATTATTACTCCTCCGTACTCATTACCTAAATTCTCTAACCAATCACTGCTAATTACTAGGATGCTGCACCTGCTAATTGTTTGATTGCTTATGCCTGTGATGATTATGTATGGTACACCGACCTCGCCCAGGCCGGCTGTTAAATTGCTTATGTATGGGTTCGCGGCATAGCCCACTATGCACACGGTTGGTGTTGAGACTCCGCTAAGGAGCTCCTCAAGGCTATACGTATTCGCTAACTCGTGATGAATCCCGGGTGAGACCCTTGGCACCACGAGTACTGCGGTGATTATTATAGCAACCACCAGGGCGAGTAAGGTGTATTTAGTTCTGGTCATATGAGGTTCTTGTTGCTAGGGGCTTTTTTACCTTGGCTGTTCATTTAAGATACCCGAGCTATGCGTGATTATCACGAATTAGGTTATGTGATGAGTAGGGTCTCAATGTAAGATAGGTTTTAATAATTGTATGACGGCGATTCCCAATGATGAGGCGTAATTACTGGGGTGGTGGTTATTACGGTGTGCCATTTAGGCCATATAGGCATGAGCTTAGGGATATTGCCATCGCGTTGGTGGCCATGACCATAGCCTTCGCGCTTCTGTTTAATACCTTATTTAATATTGGTGGTTTAGTTGCCACATTCATTGCGGTTCTCACGGGATTCCTTGGTCACGAGTTAATGCATAGGGAGGTTGCCAGGAGGTTGGGTTACATAGCCTACTTTAGGGCTTGGTTCGTTGGATTATTGCTGGCCCTTGTCACGGCATTAACGAGATTCTTCATAATAGCTACTCCAGGCGCTACGGTCATTGGCCCAAAGGTTTGGGGTTACCCAACACGTAATGATGAGCTTAAGATTGCGCTGGCAGGGCCTACCACCAACATAGCCTTTGCCGTAATTTTCCTACCACTCTCACTGTTGCTGCCTACTCCATTCTCAAGTTATGTGTCGATTATTTACGCTACGAATGCGTGGCTTGGCTTCTTCAACATGTTACCACTTGCACTACCTGGTATAATGGTTGATGGGTTCAGGATCTTTAGGAACAATGTTAAGGTTTGGATAGCCATGTTCATAGTCTCCGTATTATTGATGATACCCATGTTCATAGTGATGCTCTAGGTAATTCGGTATTTTAGGTAAGGCAATAGGGAATAAATAGCTAGGTGCTTGGCTCTTGTTGTGAAGCTAAATTATGAAGTCATTAATGGGGAGTCCAACATAGCCATTGTAACGCTTTGGAGCAGTGTTGGGCAGGTTAAGAAATTGTTAGGTGATGCGTTGAACATGATTGGTGTCATTGGTAACCTATACACCGTGGTTGGTATTAATTACATGCTTAGCACGCTGGCTCGTATGAATAGAATAAACACCCTAGTTATGGTTGGTGTTGACATTAATGGTGTTGGTGACCAGGTTGTTAGGTTCTTTAGGGATGGTTACTTACCGAGACCGTTAATAAGCCATGAAATACTTGAAACACTTAGGTCGAGCATTAGGCTTGTGGACCTTAGGGAAGCCTATAAGTTGGGCAGGTTCGAAGAAATCACTAAAGCCATACGTGAGAATTACAAACCAGAACCACCAAGCAGGCCAGTTTTTAATGTGGAGGTTGTTGAGGAGGAGATTAGGAATTGGCCGTATCTCATATCTGGCGCGTTTATTTACGAGAGGGATACGTATAGGTCGTGGGTTAAGATTGTGGATTTAGTGCTCAATTTTGGATTTGATAAGGTCAATATTGATGGGTCGGGTGTTAGGGAGTTCCTGATGCCATTGGTGATTATAGATTCCGTGGGTAGGCCTCATCCCTTCAGGAGATTGAATGAAAATGGACTACACGCATTTGAGAATTCCAGCAGGACTGTTGGGGACAGGTTGCTTAGTGAATTGAGAAAAAATCCGCATTCATTAAATGCCGTTGTGTTTGGTGATGATTATGTTGTTCAGAGTGTGATGAGTGGTGATTACTACAACCAACTTGTGTACTTAAGGTCTGTTGATGTCCTCAATGATTGGTGCAGAAACCTGTATAGGTGGTGGTCGCTGGCTAGGTATGTTGTTGATAAGTTGAATAAGGAATTCGATGCATGGTATAGCGTTGGCTATATAGGGCTCATGCCCTTCTCAGCATGGATAAGGCATAGTGATCTCGACAGGGCTGGGGAGTTCGTTAGGAGGAATATCGCCATATTTAGGGAGTTTGTTGAGGATCCAAGGGGTAACTTCGTGGTTACCCGTGAGGGGGATGGCGTGGTTCTGGAGCATAGGTTACCAGTAACCCACGATTTACATGCCAAGTTATTCTTTAAATCAATTAATGAGGCATACGAGTATCTTAAGAACAGCAATTTCTTTACAACATATGCGCATGCAATGTATCTGGGTAAGGAAATAACTAGGGCGTTCCTACTTAGTAACTATGAACAAGACAGTACGTAGGGCACGATTAGGTAAGGTTATATACCATCGACTTAGGCAGCTACCTGATGACGAGGAGAGGTAAGCGTAGAAAAAAGCCGTATCCGCACAATAGCGATATAATCAATGCCATAATGAATGTACTCTCGAAGGAACCATTCATAAGGCCAATAGACTTCCCAGACAAGGTCAAGGCCGAGCTTGAGAAGGAGGGCTTCTACATTGGTCTCGTCTCCACCAGGAGAATTTGGCGATTGTACGAGGAAGCCGTTAGGAGGGGCATCCTCTATGACTACCTTGGTGTCGTCAATTATGAGGAATGGATTGAGGAGTAACCTAGGCCAGCCTATCCTTCCATTTCTCGATCAACCCATTTATTAGGTTCGCCATTTTAATGTCGAGCTCCGTTATCCCACCCTCATCATGCGTCGTTAACCTTAAGGTTAGGTGCTTCCAAACTATTAGCATGTCTGGGTGATGCTCCTCCGACTCTGCCAACCCGGCGAGTTCGTTTATAAAAGCTATGCAATCCATGAACGTCTTAAATTCCAAATCCCTAACCAGATAATCACCCTCAACCCTCCAACCATTGGGTAACGACCTCTCAATATCCTCCCTACTTAACCTTGTCATTGGTTGTGGCTTCTAGGCATTTATTATTAAACTCATCGCGTTGACTCAATTACCCAGCTATAGGTAATCATTCCTATCAACCTCATTCAATGGGCCCTCACCCCTTAGGTACCTGGCAACATTCTCCACAGCCCTCATTATAGCCCTCTCCGCAATATCCCTCTGGGCGCCGCCAGCTATGTGTGGTGTGCCTAGGAAATTGGGCAGTGCGGTTAATGGTACACTTGGTGGTATCTCCTCACGCCCATCATGCACCCACCACACGTCAGTGCCGAACCTAATGTCAGGCCTCTCCTTAAGTACTTCGTATAACTCCTTCTCCCTAACCACGTCGCCGCGACCGACATTCACTACTATGGCGCCTCGCTTTACTAGCCTTAATTCGTCAGCGCCAATCAAACCTCTCGTATACTTATTCAGGGGTAGCGCAATGGCTATTATGTCAGCCCTCTGTATGACACTCTTTAATTCATCCGTCCTATGAACCTCATCAAAATAATCAACAGGTCTACCACCCCTATTAATGCCGATGTTATAGGTCCTGAAACCCTCCTTGCCAATCCTCGCAATCTCACGCCCAATACCACCAGTACCAAGTACGAGCAGTGTTGACCCAATCACACTCCTTGGGCTTGTGATTTCATTACTTAGGTATTCCTTGGCAACGAGCGTTGGCTTATGAAGACCCTTGGCGAGCGCCAGTATCAATGCCCAGGCGTGCTCAGCCACAGGTTCTGAATAGGCTCCGGCATTGCTGTAGACCTTGATGTTACCCGGTATGGCTTGGAATGGTAGATGATCCACACCAGCCGAGAATGTCTGTATTACCTTGAGATTAGGCATTGAACCAACCCACCTGGTTATGTCGAAATCCTTACCGCACCAACACATGAGAACCTCAACCTTAGGCAATACATTAATCAAATCGCCCTCACCCATCCTGGGTAATTCATATAGTTCAGTACCTAATTGCCTCAAAACCTCACGTGCGCCCTCCGGTAGCTCTACCGTACTTAGGACTACCCTACCCACGCATGAACATTTAGGCACCCATTTTTAGGTGTTTATCCCGTGTTCGTGAGCAGTTATGTTTTTAAATTGGCTTGCTTACACGTGACGTAGATGGCGAAGATAAAGCCACCAAAGGAACGTAAATATGGCAGGGCCGTGATTAGGTGCCAGAGGTGTGGTACTCACGAGGCTGTCATTAGGAAGTATGGGCTATACCTATGTAGGAGGTGCTTCCGTGAGGTAGCCCCACAACTTGGTTTTCGTAAGTACTACTAAACCAAAGTTAATTTAGGTAGTTGCAATAACTATTGATCGTGGCTAGAATCCCGGCATCCCTAAGCATTGATAGGATTGCGACAGTGGCTAGGACATTGGGTTCCCTAAACCTCAGTAGGGCTGATGTATTTGATATCAGGTTTTTCCCACCAAGGAATGCCGATATGGAGTCTGTGTATAATTACTTCCTGGCGATGGTAGCCATAGACCACAGGACCCACCTTGGTAATTACGTCTTTAGTAAGAACATAGGTAATGAGGCATTCACGGGATCCGACCTATTGTGGAGGTTGGGTATGGAGGTCTTCAATAGGGATAGGTCATTCTTTAGCCCAACGCGTTTGAGCAAGCTGGATCCAATCACGGTTAGGGATTGGTTGGTTGGTGATTATGGACCTGTGTGGGATTATGGGGTTAGGGCGTACCTGCTTAGGGATGTTGGTACGAAGGTTGTTAGGCACTATGGCACAACCCTCAGGTTATTCGACGTGTCCGAGACTGACGAATTAATAAATCGATTATCAACAATGATCGCGTACGAGGACCCGGTTAGGAAGAAGGCGTACCTACTCATAAAGTTCCTGGCTTCACGTGGTCTACTTAGGGTTAAGGCGTACGATATCAAGCTACCCATTGATAATCACCTGACCAGGATTGCGTACAGGCTTGGTATTGTTAGGCTTGAGGATTGGGTTCTCGATTTAATAAAGCAGGGTGTACATGTGGATAAGGATTTGGATGCCAGGCTGAGGTTGATCGTTAGGGATGCTTGGGATGCGGTTGTGAGGATTGGTAAGCTAGACCCTATAGCACTGGATGATTACCTATGGAGACTTGGTAGGGCAGTCTGCACTGTTGATAAGCCAAGGTGTGATCAATGCCCGCTAAAAAATGCGTGCCCGGCATACTCCCGGGGTTCATTTATAAATGAACACGTGCATTACCTAACGTATTATTATTAGCCAGGAACAATGCTTAATTACCCGCAACCTATCAGTTAATTGCATGATCATCAGAGCCGTAACCCTGTTCTACCCAGTGGAGGATGGCAAGGTCAATCTAGACGAGCTTAAGGGTGAACTTGCTAGGCTTAGGGAACTCATAAATAAAGTCCGTGAGGATTACGGTATTGAGGTTAGGACTTGGAGGGTCACGTTACCATTCATGGAATCCACGTGGAATTATGAGGAATTGGCTATGCTAATTAATGAGGTTGGTGATGGTCTTGGTTATATACATTCATCGCTGAACATACCGCTGGATTTTAAGGTCGATGTCGATAGACTTGTGGGTGCATTCCTGAGGTCGGGTAGTTACATGAGTATTTGGGTTGGTAATTTTAAGGAATTGAGTGGTTATAGTACGTCATTATTCATTGATGTACTGAGGAAACTCATTGACTCAGGTTCCTGGATTGCCTCAAGACGAGTTGCGGCGCTCATTGGTGATCCAATATTAACGCCCTACTACCCCGACTCTATAAACCTGGGTAATAAGCATGGCATAGCCCTATCAATACTCTACACCAACGATATAACAACAAGCAGGGATAACGTAAGAGGGGTCGTGAGTAATGTGTTTAGGAGGGCTGAGGATGTTGGTAAATGGATTGCTGAGGGGCTTGGTGTGGATTACCTGGGCATTGATGTGTCATTATCACCATGGGGTTGGGACTCCGTGGTACAGACGATCGAGAAACTTTATGGAATAAGGTTTGGCGAGCCTGGTACATTAAATGCCATTTATGACCTCAATAAGGTAATTTGGAACTCCTCAACTAACTTCAAGGTTACGGGCTTTAATGAGATTATGCTACCCCTGGCTGAGGATGAGGCACTAAAGGGAAGGGTTAGGGAGGGTTTAGTGACGTTTTCGAAATTGATTAAGTACACAATGGCGTGTGTTGCTGGTGTCGATATGGTGCCAATAAGGGCAAATCAATTGGGGCTTGTGCATGGATTAATACGTGACCTACACGCTATAGTTAGCATCAAGCGTAGGTCCTTGGGTCTTAGGTTAATACCGTACCCAGGTGGTGAGGCTGAGGTGGATCTTGGGGATTTTGGTTCAACACCTGTCATGGACATGCTTAGGTGATGTTAATGCCCATACACATAAGGGCTGGCGAGGGTGATGTGGCGGAGAGGGTGGTCATCGTTGGTGATCCCGCCAGGGCTAGGCAATTATCCGGCTTATTAACTGACGTAAAGGTTGTTAATGAAAATAGGGGATTCATAACGTACACAGGCATGTACGAAGGTGTCAGGGTCAGCGTGGCTGTGCATGGTGTTGGTGCACCATCGGCAGCCATTGTTATTGAGGAATTGATTAAGCTCGGCGCCAAGCTAATAATAAGGCTCGGCACAACGGGAGCATTAAGGAGTGAGATAGGCATTGGCGATGTGATAGTACCCACGGGATCAGCGTACAACCCAGGGGGTATATACATGCAGTACCTCGGTTCCACCGTCAACTACCCAGCCGTACCAAACTATGATGTGCTAACCGCATTAATACAGGGCTTAAGGGATGCTGGGGTTAGGGTTTGGATCGGACCAGTTTATAGCAGCGATGCATTCTACGCCGAGGAAGACCTGGTGGATTTGATGGGTTCGAGGGGGATACTGGGCGTTGAGATGGAGACCGCAATACTATTCCTACTAGGCCTGCTCAGGGGTGTGAAGACGGGCGCCGTACTCGTGGTCAGCAACAACCTGACCGAGGGTAGGGAGGGCAGGTTCCTAACCGCGGAGGAATTATCGCCGATAATCGAGAGGGTTGGTAAGGCCGTCCTCAGCACAATAACGAGAATAGATATTTAGGACTGAAATCATGCGGTACGTCCTAGCTTACTCCTTATGAAATTAACGATGAACTCTATATCCCTCCTAACGAATTCCTCCCTGGAATAGGGAGACACCTCTGAATCCCTATCAAACCCATTGTATTGAAATTGGTGTAGGTTCAGGGCTATCTCGGTAACTAGCCTAAGCTCCTTATCGCCGATAATCGAGACCACCTCCCTCAACCTGCTTGACGGCATTACAGCTATGATCCAATCAACCCTCTCAACAACCTTAGACTGCGAAATCCTCCTCTTACCTGGAAAATACCTGGAGAGTAGGTCCCTGTAATCTACAGCTAAACCAGCAACGTAGGACTTAAGGGCTTGATACGCCTTACCTGCGGCATTCCTGAGCAAACCATTATTTAGGAACCTCTCGGCAAGCTCCGCCTCATACATGGCTTCCCTAAACCTATCCTCCTGGTACTTCCTCACGTCACTCCAGGGCTTTGTCAGCTCCATAGGGCTTGTATAATGTGGATTTACGAACTTATTATTCCTTACCCTAAATCATGACCATACCAATAAACCAGGAATGGTTAGACTTGGCACAATGAGAATGCTCAGCGCGCAGGGCTTCTGTCCTCACCCATCGGGTCCGTCCCCTCCACATCACCTAATTCAATGGAGCCATTGGTGTTTATAAATGCGCTGTGCCAAGACGCATGGGTATGTTGAGGCAATAATTAATTAGTGCGCTTCATTAATTGGTCATGGGTGTGGTACGTGATGCTGTACAATGGGGGCGAAAACATAGGCGATGCGTTAGGTATCATCCTTAGCGTTAACCCTGTGGAGTTGGAGGGGGACTTTGATTCTAGGGTTGTTACATCAATACTTAAGCCACCCCTCGTTGTTAGGCTTGATGGGGCTGGTTTCGGTAAAGCCCTCACTGGCTTCACCTGGCCTAGGGATGAGCGTGTTCATAGGGCCTTAATCAACGCCGCCAAGGAATTGATGAGGACCTTTGCCGGTGACTACGCCCTGGTGATTAGTGATGAGATAAACCTGTTTCTGCTTAATTACATTCCCTACAACGGTCGTGAATATAAACTTATTAGTTCAATGGCAGGTCTCGCATCGGCTCTCGTTAGTACCTCATTGGGTAGGGTTCTTTATTTCGATGCTAGGGCGATACCGCTCAGGGATAGCTGTGGCGATGTGGCTAGGTACCTACTTTATAGGGTTAGGGTTGGCTTCAACAACTACCACGTTGAGAGGGCACAGAGGAGTGGCTTAATACCGCTCGGCGGCACTCCCAATATTGCGGATGTGATTAGGGTCCTCGGGGGTCCTAGGCTGACTTGGGAGTCGTTGGGTACGTGCTTAGCTAGGGTTAGGGTTGAGCTTGAGGGTGTGGATAGGAGGAGTGGTAAGCCCGTTAGGTATGTTAGGAGGAGGATTGTTGAGAAGAACCCCATCTACATCATTAATGAATTAATGAGTTGCCGAACCAACACTTAAAAGACCCTGGGTATGGGTTAATAGTAATGGACACTCACAATAGGCTTAGGGAATTGGTAGGTGATTTATGGGATAGGTATGTTAGGCATGAGTTCGTTGAGAGGTTGAGAAACGGAACGTTACCAAAGGACGTCTTTAGGTACTACCTAATTCAAGATACGAAATACGTTAGGGAAATGCAGAGGGCAGTAATAATGGCAGCAGGTAGAGCACCACTAAGTGAGGCCCTTGACGTGTTGAACGCATTGTTTGGTAATATCGAGAGGGGCGCTGAGGTTCATGAGAAAATATTCAATGCATTATCAATAACGGATGCTGAGGTTAATAACACGGGCTTTAACCTAGTGAATTACGCATACACGAGGCATTTGCATTACTACGCATCGAGGGGTTGGCCCCAGTTCCTTGCCGCGTGGGCACCGTGCATGTGGGGTTATTCCGAGATCGGTAGGTATGTGCTAAGCACGAACAACCCGTTGTATAGCGCCTGGGCAAGCTTCTACGCCTCTGAGGATTATCTGAACAGGGTCAATGCGCTCCTGAGGGTTTTGGATAGGTATGATATAACACCTGAGATGGAGGTGGCGTTTAGGGATAGCGTTGTCTTTGAGATAATGTTTTGGGATGCATCGCTCAGGATGGACCCTACGCAATTCCTGTGATTTAACGTCTCAATTGCGAGAGTAAAACTCCGATAAGGGTTATGGCAGAGCCTAGGGCTTCCATGGGCGTGGGCACCCTGCCGAGTATTAGATAGGCGAATAGAAAGGCGAACACCGGGACTAGTATGGAGAGGGAACTCGCCACCACAGGTCCAAGGTCTCTAACACCGAGGAACCACAGTAGGAAGCCGACTACCTGGGCTATGAGTGCAACCACGATTCCCCAGGTGAACGCCATCAATGATAACTGGAAGTATGGGTTTAGGGCTAGGGTTGGTAGGGCTATTATGGCTGAGTACAGGCTTAGGGCTGCATTTAACCTAACCAAGTTCTCCCGCGCAAGGTTCCTCCTGTAGTAGTAAGTCCCAATGGCCCATACAAAACCACCAAGTATTGCCATGGCGTCCCCAATATCGAAGTTATAAACGCCTACCGTGATCAATAAGCCCGTGAACGCCACCACCACACCCACGATCTGCAAGACGGTGGGTTTCTCATTATAGAGTATGATTGCAAGCAATAATACGAATATGGGTTGCGTGTATATGAGGACAGAAACGAGGGCTGGGTTGGCGCTGTATTCGATGGCCACGTTCAATAGCACAACAAAGAGGGCACCGTTGAGTAGGGCATTAATTAGGTATTTCCAACCGTTAACAATGCCACCGCCAATTATGGAGAGCACCAGGGCGCCGACCACGAATCTGAACATTGTAAGTACGAAGGGCGACATGTAGGCTAGGGCTATCTTGCTCAGGGAGTATGAGGATCCCCAGGCAATGAGTACACCAAATATCGCTAGATAACCACGCAGTTTACTCACGACCCATCACGGCATTATTATGCTAATAAACATTTTCGCCATGCCACTCAATAACAGAGGCTCTGCGGTATTATAGGGTTATTCCCTGCCTCCTCACCAACTGTTGTTGATGGACCATGACCTGGATAAACAATGAAACTCCCTGGTAATTCCCTATACAACCTACATACTGATTCTATTAATGCCTCATCATCACCGCCTGGTAAGTCTGTCCTACCAACACTACCTGAAAACAATGTGTCGCCAGTAAGTACGAAACCGTCACCAATAATTGATACTGAGCCAGGTGAGTGACCAGGCGTGTGAATGACCCTTAAGTCCAATGGTGCCGTGAATCCCTCATTTACGAATGTTGGCTCAGGTAGAATTGGCGCCTTGAAACCCCAGGACATTGCTAATTCGGCATATGCGTCCCTCAACTCCCAATCAAGCCTATGAACCATGAACGGCGTACCCGTTAGCTCCACAATGTCCCTAACCGCACCAACATGGTCGAAGTGAAGGTGGGTCGCTATTACGGCTAGAACCTTCCTACCCCTCAGCACCCTCATTATTTTCCAAACCTCATCGCCAGGGTCAACCACTACGCAACTATCATTATTACATATCACGTACGCATTAGTACTAAGTGGACCAACAACCACAGTCTCTACCCTAACCACCCCCAACACCCAGTTTCCATGTCTCTATTGCTGACGCGATTATTGCTGTTGCCTGTTCTGTTATTGCCATGTATTTCACGTAATCAATGACTGCAAGGCCGCCTCCTATGAGTATTGGTGGTGTTAGTGTTAAGATGATGGTTGCTATTGCCCACAATGCCTTGGATGCCCTCGTTGTTGCTACGCTTATTATGACTATGTACGTTCCAATGAGCATTACGTACGCTATGACCAAAATAGCCAGTGCCGGTATGACTTGCCTAACCAAAAGTAGGGCTATGCCAATAATGAATACGATGACCATGGTTATTGGTACAAAACCCCTACCCATTTTACCCAAAACCAAAACAACACCGAGGTAGGTATACAAAACAAGCATCAAAGCCACAACAATGACCCCGGCAGTAACTATGTTACCAGGAGTGTAAAGCAACCAATAGGGCAGCGATATGGGCATAACCGTGAGAACCGAACTAAGGAATAACCAAAGCGAGAATACGGAATTCACAAAAACAAAGCCAACGTAGAACCAGAACAGGGACTTGGCGTTCATGGGAGACACCATTACGCATCACTCAATCCGTGTGATTTTACCGTACTTGCATGTGTATGTTGTTGGGTTCCCGTAGAAGTTCGTGGCATTAAGTATGAAGACATATGTTGGTAAGCCATAGACCCCCGAGACATCAACTACAGAGACATAGAGGTTCACGCCATCTGTGATGCCGCCAATCTCTATGTAGGTACTTGCCACGCTTGTTGAGGTTTGTGGTGGTGGCATGCCTAAACCCCCAGAGCCAAGTGATAGGCTTGTTAATGTGGTACCAAGTTGGGCTGGGCTTAGACCATAGGCTGTTTCAACACCAGGTGGCATGACGTAGACGGTACCCGATGGTGTACTAGCATTAATAACTAATCCGTTGCATTGATAGAGATACTCCTGACCTGTGTATATGAATGCTGCGTAATTAACAATTGATGATGAGTATCCAAGGTAATGCCTACTGGCTAAGTAATAGAGTAGGCTTACTGAACCATTGCCATAATCAAGTACCATGCCAATATAATGATCATTTGGTGGTACGTAGAGTACCTCGAAAATGGTTGCGTTACCCAGGTGGTAAGTACCCATTGAGGAGTTCACAAACCACACGGTATAATTAACGATAGCCCATGTGGCACCTCCATAGTACCAATACACCGAGCCAGGCTGCGTCACCCAATACGCCGAGCCGAACTGCGCCACCTCAGACCC